>Ga0136633_1000026_pt1 | contig 95774 bp, 94 predicted proteins | sample AntDrymeUQ832206_2_FD_105494 | JGI IMG/M metagenome (GOLD analysis project Ga0136633, IMG submission 105494) | Polar desert sand microbial communities from Dry Valleys, Antarctica - metaG UQ83 (22.06) | ecosystem: Environmental > Terrestrial > Soil > Desert | place: Antarctica: Dry Valley...
GCGACATCGTCGGCACCACCCGTCAGGCCGCACACCAGCGATGGTCGCCCTGGGAGGAGGCAGCGATATAGGTTGAGACCCAAGGGCCGTCACCGAACTTCAACAACGATCGTGACATCCTCGCAGGCACAGCCTCCGGGGGGCATCGGGCGGAGACGTGCAGTCGGAACCGCCATGCCCCTACAGGTCGAGCAGCACCACGTGGTGGGGCAGGTCGAGCGTGGTGAAGCCCTCCCCCACCGGCGCCCATCCGTGGCGCTCGTAGAAGCCGAGGGCGCTGTCACGGCCGTTGGCCCAGAGCACCCCGTGGCCCTGTCGGCGGGCCCATTCGACCACCGCGGCGAGGAGCACGGAACCGGCGCCCTGGCCCTGGAGGTGGTGGTCGACGGCCATCCCCCTGAGCCGGGCGGCGCTGGCGCCGGGACGGAAGTCGGTGGCGTCGGGGAAGACGGTGGCCACCGCCACGACGGCGCTCCCGACGCCGGAGTCGTCGACCACACCCAGGTGCACCGTGCCGGGCAGGTGGTCCTCCGGCAGGTCGACACTGTCGTCCGGACGGTGGTCCCGCAGCACGCGCCGGCGCACGTCGTGGGTGTCCTCGACCGCCAGCTCGATCACACGCCACACGGTGTCACCCGCAGGTGCGCAGCGACGTGCCCGTGGCGTCTGCAGCGCCCTTGCGCGCGTCCGCCCACTCCGCCAGGGCGGCGGAGAGCTCCGCCGTGTCGCGGGGCGTGTCCATGACGAAGTCCATCCGCATGCAGGTGCGGTCGCCCTCCCTCCACGCCACGTAATGGTCGCCGCCCCAGCCGTCGGCGGCGGTGCGGGCCTCCTCGTCGTCGAGTTCGGAGCGCAGCATGAGGGCGAGGAGGAACTGGCCGATCTCGCCGTCGTCGAACGCAGTTCCGTCGGCCGCCGGGGTGGGGACGGCATTGGGCTTGTCTCCCTTCAGGTAGCGGACAGGGTCGAGCACCTGCTCCGAGCTGGCCGGCGGGTCGGCGTAGGCGGCGTCGAGGCGTGGCTTGCCGCCGGCGTCCTCGATGGCGGCCACCAGGTCGGGCCCGAACACGTACGGGAAGCCGAAGAGGATCTGCACCACCTCGGGCACGTCGTCGGGCACGTTGCGCCCCAGCGACTGCTCCTCCCGCTCGGCGGCGCGCCGCTCGGCGCGCGACAGGGTCGCCCGGTAGCGGTCCTCGATGCGCACGGCGCTACCCTCGGCCAGCGCCTGGAAGCCGGTGAACGCCTCGTCGCCCAGCTCGTCGCGGTTGAGGTCGAAGTTCTGGTCCTCGAGGGCGTGGACCAGCTCGTGGGCCAGCACGGCCCGCACGAAGGGCGTGGGCCGGGCGCCCCGCACGACCAGCTCCTTGGTCTCGGGGTCGTAGAAGCCGAGCACGGCGCCGGCCGTGAAGCTGCGGATGACGGCGGCCAGGTCGACGTCGTCCCGCAAAAGCCCCATGGCCTGGAGCACGTTCTGGCTGTCGGAGATGTCCTGCGCGTCCTCCGCATCGGTCTCGGTCACGCGGGCCTCGAAGGCCTCGTCATCGAGGAGCGTCACGTCGACCGGCTGCTTGAACGTGAGCCGCCGCTCCTTCTCCACGAACGTCTGGATGACCGGCACCACGTCCTCGATGGTGCGGGGTACGGCCGTCGTGGTGCTGGCCCCAGCGGTGGTGGAGGTGGTCGAAGATGCGGATGCGGCGGGCCCGTTCCCGTCGTCCGGCTCGACGGTCGCCGACCCCACCACGCCGACCGCCAGCAGCGCTGCGATGCATACTGCGACGACCGGCACTGTCCAGCGGGGCATCCTCCCACCATGCCCGACCCGGGGCCGCCTTGCGAGGCGGGCGTCCCGCGAGTTGCATGGGCCCATGCGCGTCGTCGTGGTGGGAGCCGGCCTGGGTGGACTGTCGGCTGCGTGCCACCTGGCGGGCCGGGGGCACGAGGTCGTCGTGGTCGAGAAGGCCGAAGTGCCCGGCGGACGGGCCGGGCTGCTCGAGGAGGGCGGCTACCGGTTCGACACCGGACCGTCGGTGATGACCATGACCGGCATCCTGGGCGACGTGTTCGCCGCCGCCGGCGCCGACATGGCCGACCACCTCGCGCTCGCCCCGGTCGACCCGATGTACCGGGCCTGCTTCGCCGACGGCTCCGCCATCCGGGTGCGCCACGGGCGCGAGGCCATGACCGAGGAGATCCGCCGTGAGTGCGGCGGGCGGGAGGCGGAGGCGTTCGGGCGCTTCTGCGACTACCTCACCGGCCTCTACCGGCTGGAGCTGCCCAACTTCATCAACCGCAGTTTCAACTCGCCGCTCGACCTGGCGTGGCCCCTCGGACCGATCATCCAGCTCGTGCGCATGGGAGGGTTCCGCAAGCTGAACCCGGTGGTGGAGGACTACTTCTGCGACCAGCGCCTGGTGAAGCTGTTCTCCTTTCAGGCCATGTACGCCGGCCTCTCCCCCTTCGAGGCGCTGGCCGTCTACTGCGTCATCACCTACATGGACACCGTCGAGGGCGTGTACTTCCCGGCCGGCGGCATGCACGCCATCCCCCGGGCCCTGGCCGCCGCCGCCGCCAAGGCGGGCACCACCTTCCTGTACGGGCAGGCGGTGGAGCGGGTCGTGCGCCGGGCCGGCACCAGCGGCCCCGTCACCGGCGTGCGCCTGGAGAGCGGTGAGGTGGTCCAAGCCGACGCGGTGGTGCTCAATCCCGACCTGCCCGTCGCCTACCGCTCGATGGTGCCGGAGGTCGACATGCCCCGCCAGGCCCGCAGGGGCCACTACTCGCCGTCCGCCGCCGTGTGGCTGGCCGGGGTGAAGGGCACCTGGCCCGAGGAGGCGGCCCACCACAACATCCACTTCGGCGCGGCCTGGAAGGGCGCCTTCCAGGCCCTCTTGAAGGACGGCACCTTGATGCCCGACCCGTCGATCCTGGTGAGCGGCCCGTCGTCGTCAGACCCGTCGCTGGCCCCGGAGGGCTGCTCGTCGATGTACGTGCTCGAGCCGGTGCCCAACCTCGACGGCCAGGTGGACTGGGTCTACGAGCGGGAACGTCTGAAGGCCGACCTCAGCGCCCGCGTGGCCGCCCTCGGCTACCCATCGGAGGTGGAGGTCGAGCACTTCTTCGACCCCACCGACTGGGAGCGTCAGGGCATGGAGCGGGGCACGCCGTTCGCGCTCAGCCACAAGTTCTTCCAGAGCGGGCCCTTCCGACCCAACAACGTGAGCCGCAAGGTCCCGGGCCTCGTGTTCGTGGGGTCGGGCACGGTGCCCGGGGTGGGCGTCCCCATGGTGCTCCTGTCGGGGCGCCTGGCCGCCGACCGGGTGGAGGAAGTCGGGCGGTGAGCCTGCCGGTGCGCCGGCGGCGTGACGCCGGCCTGCCGGTGTCGCTGGAGGCGTCCTACGAGAACTGCCGACAGCTCAACAAGCGCTACGGCACCACCTACTACTGGTCGACGTCGTTGCTACCACGCGTCAAGCGCCACCACGTGCACGCCCTCTACGGGCTGTGCCGCTACGCCGACGACATCGTCGACGACCTCGGCCCCGTGCCCGTGGCCGTGCGGGAGCGGGCGCTGGCCGAGTTCGGAGAGGCCTTCTTCGCCGGCATGTCCGCCGGCCGGTCGGACCACCCGGTGCTCAAGGCGGTGGTGCACACCGTGCGCGCCTTCGACATCGACCCCGACTGCGTGCGCCGGTTCCTGCGGTCGATGACGATGGACCTGTCGGTCGAGACCTACGAGACCTTCGACGACCTCCTCGACTACATGGACGGGTCGGCCGCGGTGATCGGCGAGATGATGCTGCCGATCCTGGAGCCGCTCGAGGAGGCCGCCTTCGGCCACGCCCGGGACCTCGGCATCGCTTTCCAGCTCAGCAACTTCTGGCGGGACGTGGGCGAGGATCTCGACCGCCGGCGGGTGTACCTGCCCCAGGAGGACGTCCGCAGGTTCGGCGCCGAGGCGGCCCTGGCCGAACGGCGGGTGACACCGGAGTGGGTCGAGCTCATGCGGTTCGAGATCGAGCGCACCCGGACCTACTACGCGTCCGCCGACCTCGGTATCCCCATGCTGCCGCCGGTGGGGGCCCGCTGCATCGCCGGCGCCCGCAGCCTGTACTCCGGCATCCTCGAGCGCATCGAGGCGGCCGGGTACGACGTGTTCACGGCGCGCGCACGGGTTCCGACGTGGCAGAAGCTGGCGGTGGCCGCCCGCCTGGCGCGACCCCGCGTCTCCCGGTAGGGCCCACGCCCGGTCGAGGACTTGCGGGCCAGCTCCGTGGCGAGGTCGGGGAAGAAAGGCTCGGGGGCGCCGGCGAACGAGAACCGGCCAGGCGGGTGCGCATCCCGCCGGGCGCACGACGCCGGCCGGGCGGATGCCGTGGCACGCTGTCGACCGTGCGACGGCCCGGCTCCGAAGACGCCGGATGACCTCCACCCGGTTGCTGATCGAGTCGCTTCGCTGGCTGACCGGGGTGTGGCTCCTGTGGCACATCGTCCGGTGCCGGCCGGCGCGGGTGGACGATGCCCGCCTGGCCGCCTCCACGTCGGTGGTGATCCCGGCCCGCGACGAAGAGGCCACCCTGCCCCGGCTGCTGGCCTCGTTGGCGGCCCAGGTGCCGGCCCCCCGCGAGGTGCTCGTGGTGGACGACGCGTCGACCGATGCAACCGCCTTGGTGGCCCGAACGGCGGGCGCCACCGTGGTGGATGCGGGCCGCCTGCCGCCGGGGTGGACCGGCAAGACCTGGGCATGTTGGACCGGCGCCGCCGCGGCCGCCGGCCCGGTGCTCGCGTTCCTCGACGCCGACACCGAGCTGGAGCCGGGCGGGCTGGCCAGGATCCTGGGTGAGCACGAGCACCGGGGCGGGCTGGTCTCGGTGGCGCCCGACCATGTGACTCTGCGGCCGTACGAGTGGTTGTCGGCGTTCTTCAACGTGGTCGCCATGATGGGCCTCGACGCCTTCGACCCGCTCCGGCGGCGCCGGGCTCCGCGGGGGGCCTTCGGGCCCTGCCTGGTGACGACCGGCGAGGACTACCTGGCCGTCGGAGGCCACGAGGCCGTGCGGGGCGACGTGGTGGAGGACGTGGCCCTGGCGCACCGCTACACGGCCTCAGGGCGGCCGGTCACCTGCCTCGGCGGGCGGGGGGCGGTGCGGTTCCGGATGTACCCGGCGGGGCCGGCGCAGCTGGTGGAGGGCTGGACCAAGAACTTCGCCGGCGGCGCCGGGGCGGCCCGCCCCCTCTCCTTCGTGCTGATCTCGGTGTGGCTGTCGGGATGCATCTCGGCCCCTTGGTACCTGGGCGCCGCCGCCCTCGGCGGAGGGTCGCTCCCACTGACCGCGGCGGGCACCGTGTACGCGGCATACGTCGTGCAACTGGCATGGATGCTGGGCCGCATCGGCCGCTTCGGCCGCGCCACCGCGCCCGCCTACCCGGTCGTCCTCGCCTTCTTCCTGGTGGTCTTCGCCCGGTCGATCCTGCTCACCCATGTGCGTGGCCAGGTCACGTGGCGGGGCCGCTCGATCGCCACCAAACCGCCCGGCCCGACCGGCGCCGGCCCCGGGGTCGGATGAACGCGCGCCCGCTGTGGGTCGCCATCGCCGCCGACGTGGCCGGCTGGGCGTTCGTGCAGGTCGGGTCGGGGTACCTGGCCCACCGCCTGCCCGATCGCCTGCTCGGCACCGACACCTGGCTCCTGCGCGAGCGGGGCTGGGAGCGGGGTGGTCGCTTCTACGTCGAAACGGCCCGCATCCGCCGCTGGAAGGGGCTGCTGCCCGAGGCGGGCGCTTTCTTTGCCGGCGGCGTCAGCAAGCGGACCCTGGGCGGCCGCACGCACGCCGACCTGACCCGCCTGGCGCGCGAGACCCGCCGGGCCGAGTTGGCCCACTTGCTGATGATGCTTCCCACCCCCGTGTTCGTAGCCTGCAACCGGCCGCTACTGGCGCCGTTCATGGCCCTCTATGCGCTGGCCGTCAACGTCCCCTGCATCGCGGCCCAGCGCTACAACCGCATCCGGCTCCTCCGGGCCGCCGCCCGCGTCGCCCCCACCTCGTCCGGCTGAGCGATCTGGCTGCGGAATCGTGCCCCCTGGCGCCGGATTCCGCGGCCGGAACGGCTGACGGGGTCAGGCGGCGGAGGCGACCTCGTCGCCCCGCCGGCCGGGGCGCTCGGCGAAGGGATCCCAGGTAGCGGTGGCGGCTCTGGCCCGCAGGGCCTTGGGGACGAGCGGCAGGAGCATGCCGAAGGGCTCGCCGCCGTAGAGGTGGTGGATGCGGTGCGAGGCCTTCATCCACTCGAGCAGCCGGTAGCGGCCCTTCACCAGATTGAGGCGGCGGTGGATGTAGATCTCGTGGACGAACAGGTACGACACGCCGTAGAGCGTGATGCCGATGCCCACCGGCACCAGCGACCGCACCGATCCGAACGTGCCGACGGTGAAGGCGGCGATGGCCACCGACGAGAACATGAGCGGGTACAGGTCGTTCAGCTCGAAGCCGCCGTCTCCGGTGTCGTGATGGCTCTGGTGCAGGCCGATGCCGAACCCGTGCATCACGAAGCGGTGGGTGAGGTAGCTCACGCCCTCCATGGCGAACAGGGCGGCCAGGACTATGGCGGCTGCGGTCATCGACGCAGAAGTCTACCGGCCCGACGGCGCCGCTCTTCCCCGCTCTCCGAAGGCCCGGCCCGCTCCCACAGGAGGATGACGAGGGTGAGCATCGCCCACGCGTAGAGGAACTCCTCGGTTGGGATGTCGAGGGGCCAGCGCCAGCCGCTCAGCACCTCGGGGTTGTAGACGACGATGGGCGCCGACAGCTTGGTCATCCACCCGTCGACCGGGATCTGGAAGGCGAAGATGACGGCCATGGCGATCCAGTAGGCCTTCTGGCGGAAGATCCCCGTACGGAGCACCCACAGCTCCAGCCCGATCACCACCAGGACGGCCAGGAACGAGAAGCCGGGGTAGGCCGGGATCACGCGTCCTCCTTGCCGAAGCGGGCCAGCACGTTGCGCACGGCCTCGAGGGTGAGCAGGGCGCAGATGGGCACGGCGACGAAGAACATGACCTCGTCGATCGGGAAGTCGGGGAGGATGTTCCACCCGGTCGTGTACCTGGGGTTGAAGCCCCAGTGGCCGCGCGCCACCGCGATCACGTCCCAGACGATGAAGATGGCGGCTGTCGGCACAAGCGCGGTAAGCAGGCGGCGGGGCCTGCGCCACACCCTGGCGCCGAACAGGAACTCCAACGGCAGGGTCAGCACGAGGCAGAGGCCCATGAGGATGAGGTACTGATAGCGGTCCATGACGATCGATCCGGTAGTGACGACAGGGATGGCGACGCCGATGGTGCTGGGCGCGGCCGAGCGCCTCATGCTACGTACCGGGTCGCCCCTACAGATGGTCGACATCACCGAACGGGTGGCGGCCGCCGTCCTGCTGGCCGGCCTGGCCGAGGGACTCGTCAGCGTGTTCTGCCCGCACACGTCGTGTGGACTGGCCATCACCGAGGCGGAGGAGGGGCATCACCGCGACCTGGCCGCCGTGCTGGAGGAGCTCGCTCCCGAGGGCCGGTCCTGGGACCACGACGACCTCGCGACCCGCTGGCAGAACCTCGAGCCCGACGAGCGCCGTAACGGCTGGAGCCACATCCGCCACCTGCTGGCCACCTCGCCTTCGCTCGTGCTGCCCGTGCTCGACGGGGCGCTCGCCCTCGGGCGTTGGCAGGCCCTGTTCCTGGTGGAGCTCGACGGCCCCCGCCCCGAGCGCACGGTGGTCATCCAGGCGTGGGGTCGCCCCGCCTGATCTGACGACATCTGATCGGTTGGTGTGCACCGTTCCTGCACACCGCCTCCACACCGACTGCACCGAGTGCGTGTACCCCCGGCCCCGGCAGTACGTTGGATTCCGCCATGGTGCTCGAGCGAGTGAACGGTCCGGCGGACCTGCGGACGTTGAACTCCGACGAGCTGACGGTCCTGGCCGGCGAGATCCGGGAGTTCATCGTGCAGGCGGTGGCCGTCACCGGAGGCCATCTCGGCTCCAACCTGGGCGCCGTCGAACTCACCCTCGCCCTGCACCGGGTGTTCGAGTCCCCCCGCGACGTGATCCTCTGGGACACGGGCCACCAGGCCTACGTCCACAAGATCGTCACCGGCCGCCGGGACGCCTTCGCAACGCTGCGCCAGCCCGGCGGGCTCTCCGGCTACCCCTCGAGGTCCGAGTCCGAGCACGACTGGGTCGAGAACAGCCACGCGTCCACCATCTTGAGCTACGCCCACGGCATGGCCACCGCCATCGACGACGCCGGCTCGGGCCGCCGGGTGGTCGCCGTCATCGGGGACGGGTCGATGACGGGCGGCATGGCGTTCGAGGGCCTGAACAACCTGGGCCACAGCGGCAGCCGGGTGGTCATCCTCCTCAACGACAACGGCCGCAGCTACGCCCCCACGGCGTCGCGCCTGGGCGAGAGCCTCACCCGGCTGCGGTTGCGGCCGGGCTGGGTCCACCTGCGCGAGCGGCTGGAGCAGCTGGTGTTGGAGATGCCGGCTGTGGGCGGTCTGGCGTGGACCAGCCTCAACGGCGCCCGGGCCGCCGTCCGCGAGATGTTCGAGCCCTCGGTGTTCTTCGAGGACCTGGGCGTGCGCTACACCGGCCCCATCGACGGCCACGACATCGCCGGCGTGGAGGACGCGCTGCGCAAGGCGGCCGCCTACGAGGGCCCCATCGTCGTGCACGTGCTCACGCAGAAGGGCCGGGGCTACCCGCCGGCCGAGGACGACACCGAGAAGTGCCTGCACGACACGCCCGTGTTCAACACCGCCACCGGCCCGCCCAAGTGGGCGCCGGCCGGCTACACCGAGGCGTTCGCACGGGCCATGGTGGAGATCGGCGAGCGCCATCCCCAGGTGCACGCCATCACCGCCGCCATGCCCGGCCCCACCGGACTGATCCCGTTCCAGGAGCGCTTCCCCGACCGCTTCCACGATGTGGGCATCGCCGAGCAGCACGCCGTCACCGCCGCCGCAGGCATGGCCATGGGCGGCCTGCGGCCGGTCGTAGCCGTGTACTCAACGTTCTTCACCCGGGCGTTCGACCAGGCCAACCTCGACGTGGGCCTGCACCAGCTGCCCGTGGTGTTCGCTCTCGACCGGGCCGGCGTCACGGGCGACGACGGGCCCTCGCACCACGGGCTGCTCGACCTGGCCCTGTGTCTGCAGATCCCCGGCATGGCCGTGTTCGCCCCGTCGTCGCCGCAGGACGTGGGCGTGATGCTGCGCCTGGCCTTCGAGTCCGACGGCCCCGCCGTGGTCCGCTACCCCAAGGGCGCCACCCACCCGGCAGGCCCGCCCGGCGTCGAGGTCGGCCTGCGCGGCCGCCGTGCCCGCCAGGGTGCCGGCGATCTCTGCGTCCTGGCCGTGGGCGCCATGGTGCAGCCGGCCCTGGTCGCGGCCGACGAGCTGGCGGGTGAAGGCACGCAGGCCACCGTGTGGGACGTGCGGGTCGTGCGCCCCCTCGACCCAGAGCTGGTTGCCGACGCCGCCACCCATCGGGTGGTCGTCACCGTGGAGGACGGCACCCGCATCGGCGGCGCCGGCAGCTTCATGGCAGACGCCATCGCCATCCATTGCGCCGACGCCGGCATCCCCGCCCCGACCGTGGTCGTACTGGGCACTCCGGTCGCCTACATCCCCCAGTCACGGGCGTCGAGCATCCACGCCGAGCTGGGCCTGGACGGGCCGGGCATCGCCCGGTCGGCGCGCGCCGCCGTCGAGGCACCCGCCATCCCCTCCGCCTGAGCGCGGGCACGGATCGGGCGCGGCGACGGCAGGTCCTTCTGGTCGGCGACCCGGTGCGAAGTTCACAGCGGCTTCACCGACGAGCGACGAGGGGCCGCCGAAGGTGACGGACTGCTCGCTTACCGCATAGAGGGATCCTCCCCCCCGAAGGGGATCATCTGCGCGCGTGGCTCGACCCGCTCCACCAGGGAGGGCCCGTCGTTGCGCACGCTGTTGACGGCCGTCCCCACCGGCACCAGTTCGAGCAGGTCGGGCGCGCACGGCCGCAGGAGCCCCGTGAGCAGGTCGACGTCGGTGACCGCCGGGTCGAGCCACACGTCCCACACATCCGCCGGCAGGATCACCGGCATGCGGTCGTGCAGGGCGGCCACCACGTCGTTGGGCGACGTGGTGAGCACCGTGCAGGTGCGCAGCCGGGCGGCCCCGGGATCCTCCCGGTCGACCCACATGTCCCACAGCCCGGCCATGGCCAGGGGCGAACCCTCACGGTGGCGGACGAGGTACGGCTGCTTGGACTGCTTCTGGCCGGCGTGCTGCCACTCGTAGAAGCCGTCGGCCGGCACGATGCAGCGCCGCCGCTCGAGGATCCGGCGGAACCCCGGCCGCTCGGCCAGCGTCTCCGAGCGCAGGTTCACCAGGCGGCGGCCCGACGACGGGCTGGTCGACCAACTCGGCACCAGCCCCCACGACAGGGTGCCGAGGCGCCTGGTGGCCCCGCTGGTGGCCACGGCCAGCACCTGATCGCTCGGCGCCACGTTGAACCGCGCCGCCTGCTCGCCGGCCTTGACCTCGGCGGCCAGGAACCGCTCCGCCAGCACGGAGACGGGGGTCGACGCCACGAAGCGGCCGCACATGGCACCGACGGTACGGCACGCCGGGCGGGGGGGGCGTGGACCGGACCTCTCAGGGGAGTTAACCTGCCGGACACCTGAGCGGCATCCCCCCACGCCTGGAGCAGGACCATCGAACGCACCCGCCTTTCGCCCGACCCTGTCGCGTCGACCGTGAACCAGAAGTCGGTCCGCCGCCTCGGACCGCGGGAGTTCATCCGGCTGCAGCGGATGACCTACGTCCTCGTCCGGCACCTGCTACCCGGCCTGTTGCGCAAGAAGACCCGCACGCCGGAGCTGCTGGCCCCCCGGCTGTACCGGGTGGTGACCTCGCTCGGCCCACCGCTGGTGAAGCTCAGCCAGGTCGTGTCGTCGAGCCCCGGGCTGTTCCCGGCGCCGATCTCCCACCAGCTGCGAGACCTGCTCGACGCCGCCCCGGCCGCCAAGTGGGACGACATGCGCAAGACGCTGGAGAAGGGCCTGGGCGGACCCGTGGACAAGTTCTTCACCAAGGTCGATCCTGAGCCCCTGGCCGCCGCGTCCATCGCCCAGGTCCACGCCGCGACCCTGCTCGACGGCACCGACGTGGTCGTCAAGATCCGCCGTCCCGGCATAGAGAAGCAGTTCCTGCGTGACCTCCGCCTGCTGCGCGTCACCGCCCGGCTGGCGCAGCGCTTCTCGAAGTCGGCCCGGGTGCTCAACCCCGTGGCCATCGTGGACGACGTGGTCACCACCCTCGGCCAGGAGCTCGACTTCGGCCGCGAGGCGGCGTCCATGGAGCGCTTCGAGGCGAACCTTCGCTCGTTCGGCTCCAACGACAACATCCGGGTGCCCACCGTGCACCACGAGTACTGCGGGCATGGCGTGCTCACCATGGAGCGCATCGACGGCATCAAGGTCGACGACCTCCCGGGCCTGGTGGAGACCGGGTTCGACCTGTTCAACCTCCTGCGGGGCGGCGTGCGGGCGTGGATCGAGGCGGCGTGCGAACACGGCTTCTTCCACGGCGATGTGCACGCCGGCAACCTCATGGTGGACCTCGACGGCAAGGTGGTCTTCCTCGACTTCGGGATCATGGGCGAGCTCGACGACGTCACCCGGAACCTCGTGCGCCGGGGCGTGGTGGCCATGCTCCACCGCCAGGACTTCGCCGAGACCACCCGGTGCCTGGCCGAGCTGGGCTGCCACCTCGGGCACCGCACCGACGAGGCCAAGGCGGCGGCGGCCATCTCCCGCCTGGTCACCCCGTGGCTCTCCAAGCCCATCGCCGAGATCGACTATCTCGAGATCTTCGGCCAGGCCGTGCGGGCGGCGAGGCCAAAGGGTGTGCAGCTGCCCCGGTCACTCGTCCTGCTCGGCAAGCAGGTCCTGTACTTCGAGCGTTACGCAGTGCTGGTGGCGCCGGACTACGACATCCTCTCGGACACGTGGCTCATCGAGTTCATGATCGACGGCTACGAGACGCCGGGGGCAGGTGGGCCCGGCACCGCCGCCGGGGCGACACCCGGCACCCTCGCCGGCGCCCCGCCGATCGGGACCGGTGACGACACCGGCGCCCGGACGCCACAGGCTCCGGCCGCCGGTCGCAACGGTGCGTCGGTGGCCGCCGGCGGCACCCGCCGGCGCAGAAAGCGGCCGGTCACGGGCTGAACGCCCCGGGCCGGGAACAGCAGCACTCGCCGGATCGCCGCCGCCGCGGCAACGGTGACAGGATTCGACAAGACGGAGCCGACCGGAGGTGGGAAGTGACGGACAAGCAGGTGACGATCCAGCGCGAGTTCGGCAGTGGCGGGGGTCAGCGGCCGATCATGCTGGCGATCGCCGGGGACAGTGGCACCGGCAAGACCACGATCACGGCCGGCCTGGTGAAGGCGCTCGGCGCCGAGCGGATGACGTCGGTGGGAGCCGACGACTACCACCGCTACGACCGTGAGGAGCGCAAGGAGCTGCCCTTCACGCCCCTGCACCCCAGGTGCAACTACATCGACATCATGGAGCAGCACCTCCATCACCTGTCCCTCGGTCACCCCATCCTCAAGCCCGTCTACGACCACGACACAGGCGAGCTCGGCCGCCCGGAGTACGTGGAGCCCCGCGAGTTCGTGATCGTCGAGGGGCTCCTGCCGCTGCACACCAAGATGTCGCGGGCATGCTTCGACATCACGGTCTTCCTCGAGCCGCCCGAGGACATTCGCATCAAGTGGAAGCTGAGCCGGGACACCAAGAAGCGGGGCTACACGGAGGACCAGGTCCGCAAGGAGCTCGAGAAGCGCGAGCCCGAGTCGGCCGAGTTCATCCGCCCGCAGCGGGCCAGCGCCGACATCGTGGTGCGGTTCTCACCCATCGAGGAGCGGGGCGAGACGGCGGACGACCCGCTCAGCGCCTACCTGCTGCTGCGGCCCACCATCAGCCACCCGGACCTCACCTCGATCCTCGACGACGACGTCCGCACGGCGATGCACCTCAAGCTCCGGCGCGACGCCGACGGCAAGCCGGTCGACTCCGTCCACATCCACTCCTACGCCAAGCGGGAGGATACCCGGCAGGTCGAGCAGGCCATCTGGGACGAGCTCGGCGTGGACGAGCCGGTGCCGGAGGCCCTGGGCGTGATCGACGGGGAGACCCGCGACGAGCCTCTGGCCGTCACCCAGCTGATCCTGCTGTACCACCTCATCCAGGCCAAGAAGTCGCTCGACGCCCACGAGTGACGGGCGGGACCTGGCTCGCTCGGGTCAGCGGGGCGGGCGCTTCGAGATGGTGAGGAGGCCGCCGGCGCAGGTGCACAGGGTCTCCTCGCAGCGGTGCTGGCCCTCGGTGGCCTCGAGGCGGTCGAGCACGCCCCGCAGGGTCTCGCCGAGCGAGCGAAGCTCGGTGATCCGCTGCTCCGTCTCAGCCAGCTTGCCCTGCACCAGGGCGGCCAGCTGGGGGTGGTTCTCGCCGCAGCACCCTTCGGCCACGTGGATGAACTCGTTGGCCTCGGCCAGGCTGAGCCCGAGGACCTTGGCCCGGTTCACCAGCTCGATGCGGCGCAGGCTCTCGTCGTCGTAGAGGCGGTAACCGGCGTCGGTGTGGGCCGCCGGCTCCACCAGGCCGAGCGTCTCGTAGTGGCGCAGGGCCTTGCGCGTCAGCCCGGTCCGCCGGCCGACCTCGGCCACGCTGAGAAGTCCCTGCACTGCCACTCCTCCATTCTACGGCCCGCCCGGCGTCAATCCTCGCCGTCCGGGAGGCGATGGACGGAGACGGCGTAGTTCCCGCCGTCCTGCCACGGCCGGCGGTCCCAGGTGGCCCACCGTTCGACGGGCGCCAGGCCGGCCTGCCGGCAGTGGTCGTCGTACGTGACGACCGGGAGCCGGCCGTCGAGCTGGAACCCGGACACCAGGAGGCCGCCGGGCGCCAGCAGGCGGGTCAGGTTGGCCACCGCCGCCGCCTCGGTGCCGGGCTCCAGGAAGATCATGACGTTGCCGGCGGCCACCACCACGTCGAACCGCCGCTCCCCGTCGGGGCCGAGGGCGGCCGCCAGGTCGGTGGCCGCCAGGTCGGCTTCGTGCCAGGTCAGGTCCGCCGCCTTGGCCCGGGCGGCGTCGAGCATGCCGGTGTCGAGGTCCACACCCACCACCTGGAACCCGCGGCGCGCCAGCTCGATGGCCACCCGCCCGGTGCCGCACCCGGCGTCGAACACCGAGCCCCCCGGTGGTGCCAGCGAGGCCACGAACGTGGCCTCCCCATGCATGTCCTGACCCGCCTGTTCGGCCTCGACGAACCTGCGGTCGTACTCGGCCCCGTCGGGCCGATCGGATCGCAGCCAGCGGCTCACCTGGGCTTCACGCCGGCACGCTACGACCAGCGCCCGTCGAGCGCCTCGGTGAAGGCGGCGACCAGGCGCCGCCGGTGGGCCGACTAGCGTCTCGCCCGTGCGCCGCCCGGGCCGGAAGCTGGCACCGCTGGCGCTGGGCTGCGTGCTGCTGGCCTCGTGCGGCGACGACGGGCCCGCCTTCGGCGCTCCCCGTGGCGCCACCGCGCAGGGCAGGGACATCTTCCGGCTCTGGCAGGGCTCCATGTGGGCGGCCATGGTGGTGGGAGCCTTCGTCTGGGGGCTCATCGCCTACTGCGTCATCCGGTTCCGCCGCCGCGGTGACGTACTGCCGAAGCAGACCCACGCCAACGTGCCCTTGGAGATCGCCTACACCGTCACGCCGCTGCTGATCGTCGCCGTACTGTTCGCCGTCAACCTGCGCACGCTCGACCGTGTCGAGCACCTGAGCGCCGATCCGGCGATCACCGTCGAGGTCACCGGCTTCCAGTGGCAGTGGCGCTTCCGCTACAAGGAGGCCAGGATCGAGGTGGTGGGCACGGACGACACCGACCCGGTGATGATGCTGCCCGCGGGCGAGACCGTGCGTCTCGTCCTCACGTCGAACGACGTGCAGCACTCGTTCTTCGTGCCCGCCTTCCTGTTCAAGCGCGACACCGTGCCGGGGGTCACCAACGAGGTGGACCTGAAGGTGGAGAAGGAGGGTCGCTACGACGGCCGGTGCGCCGAGTTCTGCGGCCTGCTCCACGACCGCATGGGGTTCGTCGTCGAAGCGGTGAGCAGGGCCGAGTTCGACCACTGGGTCACCGAGCAGCGCACCCTGGCCGCCACCGAGCGCACGGCCGGTGTCAGCCCGTGACGCCGGCACGCCTCAGGTTCCCGGCATGACCGTCCTCGACCGGCCGCGCGCCGCCGACCCTGCCCCGCACGGACACCCCGAGCCCACCGGGCTGCTCCGGTGGCTCACCACCACCGACCACAAGATCATCGGCCTCAGCTACATCTGGACGGGGTTCGGCTTCTTCCTCCTGGCGGGCCTCCTTGCCATGTTCATGCGCACGGAGCTGGCCGAGCCCGGCCTCCAGGTGGTGAACCGGGGCGAGTACAACCAGCTGTTCACGATGCACGGGACGATGATGATGTTCCTGTTCGCCACGCCGTTCGCCTTCGGGCTGGCGAACTACTTCGTACCGCTGCACGTGGGCGCGCCCGACATGGCCTTCCCACGCCTGAACGCCCTGTCCTACTGGCTGTTCCTCGGCGGGGGCATCACCCTCACGGCCAGCTTCCTCACCGCCGGCGGTGCCGCCGACATCGGCTGGACCGGGTTCGCCCCGCTGTCCAACGCCGTGCATGCGCCGGGCGCCGGTGTCGACCTGTGGATCGCCGGCCTCCTCCTCACCGGCCTGTCGGGAATCGCCACGGCGGTGAACGTCATCACCACCGCCTTCTGCCTCCGGGCGCCCGGCATGACCATGTTCCGGATGCCGATCTTCACCTGGAACATGCTCGTGACGTCGATGCTCGTGCTGCTGGCGTTCCCCATCTTCACCAGCGCGCTGGCCATGCTCTTCGCCGACCGCCACATGGGCACCCACATCTTCGACGTCGAAGGGGGCGGCGTCCCGATCCTGTGGCAGCACCTGTTCTGGTTCTTCGGGCACCCCGAGGTGTACATCATCGTGCTGCCCTTCTTCGGGGTCGTCACGGAGATCATCCCGGTGTTCTCCCGCAAGCCGGTGTTCGGCTACAAAGGCATCGTCCTGGCCACGCTGGCCATCGCCGGACTGTCCGTCGGCGTGTGGGCCCACCACATGTTCACCACGGGCGCCGTGCTGCTCCCGTTCTTCAGCGGCTTCTCGTTCCTGATCGCGGTCCCCACCGGCGTCAAGTTCTTCAACTGGATCGGCACCATGTGGCGGGGCCAGATCAGCTTCGCCCCACCCATGCTCTTCGCCATCGGCTTCATGGTCGTGTTCCTGCTGGGCGGGCTCAGCGGCGTGCTCCTGGCGTCGGCGCCCATCGACTTCCACACCCACGACACCTACTTCGTCGTCGCCCACATGCACTACGTGCTGTTCGGCAGCGCCGTGTTCGCCGGGTTCGGTGGCGTCTACTACTGGTTCCCGAAGTGGACCGGAAAGCTGCTGCGCACCGGTCTGGCCAGGCTCCACTTCGTCCTGCTGTTCGCCGGCTTCAACCTCACCTTCTTCCCCCAGCACCTGCTCGGCCTGCGGGGCATGGTGCGGCGGGTGGCCGATTACCGCCCCGAGGACGGGTTCACCTTTCTCAACATGCTCTCCACCGCCGGCGCCGGCCTCCTCGCCATCTCCACCCTCCCGTTCCTGTGGAACCTGTGGGTGTCGATGCGCCGGGGCGAGCCGGCGGGCGACGATCCGTGGGGCGGGCACACGCTGGAATGGGCCACGTCGTCGCCCCCGCCGAAGCACAACTTCACCTCGCTGCCGCCCATCCGGTCGGACCGCCCGTGGTTCGACGCCCGCATGGCCGCCGCCGAGCGGGGCGACCCGGGCGGCGACGGTGGGCCGCCCGGCACCGAGTCGGTGGTGACCTCGGAGTGAAGGTGGAGGGGCTGGTGCTCACGGGCTGGGCCGCGTTCTTCGCCGTCGTCTGCGCCGTGTACTGGTTCACCAGTTACGAGCCGGCGGGCTCCACCATGCTGCTCCTCTGCGTCGGGCTCGGGCTGATGCCGGGACTGTGGCTGCTGTGGTGGTCGAGGCGCATGGCGCCCCGGCCGGAGGACCTGCCCGACGCCGACATCAGCGACGGCGCCGGCCCGGTGGGCGCCTTCCCCGGCCCCACCGCCTGGCCGGTCACCATCGCCATCGGCGCCGTGCTCGCCGCCAACGGCATCGCCTTCGGCATCTGGCCGGCGGTGCCCGGCTTCGTGCTCGTCGTGCTGGCCGCCTGCGGGGCGATCATGTCCGGACACCCCCGCTCCTAGCCGCCTGCGCTTACACGACTGCGGGCCCGTCCGGAACGGCCGGTCAGTGGACGTCCGGGCGCGGTGGCGGCGCCACGCCGTCGCCCTCGTCCACCCCGTCGGCCCTGGCCCCCCCGTTGCCCCCGTTGCCCCCGTGGCCCGTATGGTGGCCGTCCCCGGTCACGTAGGCGCCGGTCGGCGTCCGCACGACAACGGGCGCTTCGACCTCCTCGTCGGGGAGGGCGTTGGCCTCCTTGCACAGGCGGTAGGTGACGTAGGCGACCAGGGGTGGGAGGCCGAGCAGGACGGCCCGGAAGGCGACGAGCAGCCCGGTGACGGACACGTCGAACACGGTGGCCAGCACGTCGGTGGCGGCGGCGAAGAAGAGCACGACATAGAAGGTGATGACGCCCGTCCCGATGCCGGTGCGCACGGGCCGCTCCCGGGGCCGGTCGAGCAGGTGGTGGTCCCGGTCGTTCTCCTTGGTGAAGCGGGCCTCGACGAACGGCCAGCCGAACAGCAGGCCGAAGCTCACCGTCGGCAGCAGCACCCCCGGGAAGAACACGGCCGGGATGGTGTGGCCGAAGGCGCGGATCTCCCAACCGGGGAACAGCCGCAACGCGCCGTCGAGCCAGCCCACGTACCAGTCGGGCTGCGAGGCGGCGCTCACGTCGGCGGCGCGGAAGGGCCCGTAGAGCCAGATCGGGTTGACCTGGGCCAGTCCGCCGAGCAGGGCGACGACGGCCGACACGAGGAAGAAGAAGCCCACGCTCTTGAGGGCGTAGCTGGGCCACAGCCGCGAGCCGACGACGTTGTCCTCGGTCTTGCCGTGCCCCCGGAACTGCGTGTGCTTCTGGCGCCACAGGATGGCCATGTGGGCGCCCAGCAGCCCGAGGATGACCAGCGGCAGTAGGAGGACGTGGATGACGAACAGCCGGGAGATGATCGACTCGGCCGGGAACTCGCCGCCGAACAGCAGGAACGCGACCCAGGTGCCAGCCAACGGTATGGACAGCGCTATCGAGTACGCGATCCGCAGCCCGGTGCCGGACAGTTGGTCGTCGGGGAGCGAGTAGCCGGCGAAGCCGTTGGCCATGGCCAGCACCAAGAGGCCGCAGCCGACGACCCAGTTGAGCTCGCGGGGCCGCCGGAAGGCCCCGGTGAAGAAGACGCGGCCGACGTGCACGACGATGGCGGCCAGGAAGATGATGGCCGCCCAGTGGTGCATCTGGCGCATCACCATCCCGGCCCGCACCTCGTAGCTGAGGCGGAGCGTGGACTCGTAGGCCTGCGACATCTCCACGCCCCTGAGGGGGGCGTAGGCACCGTCGTACACGACCTCCTTCAGGCTCGGCTGGAAGAAGAACGTGAGGTAGATGCCGGTGAGCAGGAGCAGCAGGAACGAGTACAGGGCGATCTCGCCGAGCATGAATGACCAGTGGTCCGGAAAGACCTTGTTGAGGGCGGTGCGGACGAACCCGGAGACGCCCAGGCGCTCGTCGAACCAGCGGTTGGTGCGCTTGATCATGGCCGTTCCCAGAAGCCGGGGCCGATGGCCTCGTCGTAGTCGCCCCGGGCGATCAGGTAGCCCTCGTCGTCCACGTCGAGCGCCAGTTGCGGCAACGAGCGGGTGGCGGGCCCGAACACCGGCCGGGCACCGTCGATGACGTCGAACAGCGACTGGTGGCACGGGCACAGCAACTCGCGGGTGGCCACCTGGTAGAGGCCGACGGGACAGCCGGCATGGGTACACACCTTGGAGTAGGCGACCTGGCCGCCGGGGGCCCAGTTCTCCCGGCCGGGCCGGGTGCGCAGGTCGTCCTCGGTGGCACGGATCAGCAGGGTCTGGGCGTCGGCCTCGCCGATGTGGCCCTCCGGGAAGACGGTGAGCACGCTGCCCACCTCCAGCTCGCCCGCCCGCACCAGGCGGCCCTCCTCGGTGACGAGGCGCGAGCCGGCCCGCCACGATGTGCGGAACAGGGTGCGGCCCGGCTCGGGGCCGAGCGACCTGATCGGGAAGAGGGCGGCCAGGCCGAGGGCGCCGGCCGCGCCCATCAGCAGCTTGACGAGGAAGGGCCGCCGGCCGACGGCGTCGAGGCCGTCGGTGTCGGCCCCGCCACCCGGCAGGGTGGACACCTCGCCGGTGGCCTCGTCGACCAGGCGCGACACCGGCTCCTGCTCCGGGTCGGCCTCGGCCGGGTGATGGCGCTGCTGGACGAACGGTCCCGCCGGCAACAGGTGCTTGCCCCAGGCGCACAGCGCCCATCCCATGCTGGCGAGCGAGCCGCCGAGCAGCAGGCCCTCCAGCTGGACCTGGCCGCCGGTGGCGTACACCACGGCCAGGCCGAGGGCGGTGGCGGCGCTCAGCACCAGGGCGACGGCGATGGCCCGCTCGGTGCGGCGCTCGTCCCTGCTGGTCCGGCTCATCGGCTCGCCCGCTCGCAGGGCCGCTCGGGTGACACCCGCCGTTCGAGCTCGCTCATTGGTCCACCGGGCTCGCTCATTCCCGGTCCCCGATCCAGTAGCAGGCCAGCAGGAGTGCGCCCAGCCCGGCCAGCCATCCCACGAAGCCCTCCGGTATCGGGCCGGCGTGGCCGAGCCCGAAGCCGCCCTTGTCGTCCGGGTGGTCGAGCGACTCGACGTACTTGACGAGGGCCTCGAGCTGATCGTGATCGAACGTGTCCGGCCCGAAACTGGGCATGTCGCCGGGGCCTATGCGGACGGCCTCGGCCACCTGGACGGCGGTCGCCGGCCGCAGCGTCGGCGCCTGGCGCCCCGACGCCAAGGCGCCGCCGATGCCGACCGCCCCGTGGCAGGCGGCGCAGTTGGCGCGGAACAGCTCGCCCCCCTCAGCCAGCTCGGCGGTCGCCAGGTCGAGCAGGGGTATGGGGGCGCCGCCGGGGTCCAGCGACGTGACGTAGGCGATCAGGTCGTCGATCTGTCGGCGGTCATACGCAGGGGGCTTGCGCACGGCCTGGCGTCCGCCACTGGTCTTGAGCGGCATCCGCCCGGTGGACACCCAGAAGTCGACCGAAGCGGCGCCCACCCCGAGCAGGGACGGCCCCCGCCGCGTGCCTTCGCCCTGCAGGCCGTGGCAGCTCGAGCAACCGGTGACGAACAGCTCCCGTCCCCGGTCGACGTCGCCCTCGGCCGTGGCGACGGCCTGGCCGGCGGAGGCCGGGTACAGCGTGATGACCACGACCGAGAACAGGCCACCGAGCACCAGCAGGACCGCCGAGCGCCGGCGCACTACCGCACCAGGAACACCGTGGCGAACACGGCGACCCACACGACGTCGACGAAGTGCCAGTAGTACCCGATCACCTGCACCACCGGCACGGCGCCGGGGTCGTCGGCCGTTCCCGCCATCCGCCCGAGGAGCGCGCCCATGGCCACCACGCCGCCGAGGACGTGGATGCCGTGGAAGCCGGTGAGCAGGTAGAAGATCGACCCGTAGGCGTGGGTGGACGGCGTGAAGTCGAGCGACAGCCACTCCGACGCCTGGTTGGCGATGAACACGAGCGCCATCAGGGCGGTGACGAGGATCCAGCGCCGGGCCCGGGCCCGCTCGCCCCGCTCGGCCGCCCACACCGCCAGCTGCATGGTGCCGCTCGACGCCACCAGCACGACGGTGAACAGCCCGCCCCGGACGGCGTCGAGTTCCACGCCGTCGGGGGGCCACGTCGACGCCGCCGACCGGAGGGAGAAGTAGGCAGCGAAGAGGCCACTGAAGAACATCAGCTCCGAGGCGAGCCAGACCATGGTGCCGACGGCAAGCATCGGCGGCCGGGAGGTTCCGTGCCGGACGCTCGCGGGCTGCGCCACGGCGAGACCTTACAGTGGCGCGCCATGGCCGCCGGTGCCCTGCTCGCCGTGATGCTGGCGGGCTACCTGGTCGCCGCCTCGCGCGTACGCCGGAAATGGCCGCCCGTCCGCACGGCGGCCTTCGTGGCGGGCGCCCTGGTCGTCGCCGGCGCCCTCGTGGTGGACGGAAGGCGGAGCTTCACCGCCCACGCGTTGCAGCACCTCCTGCTCGCCATGGTGGCGCCCGCCCTGTTCGCCCTGGGCGCCCCGATCACCCTTGCCCTGCAGGCCGGCCGCGGCGCCACCCGCCGGCGCCTCCTCCGTGTCCTGCACAGCCGCCCGGCCGCCGTCCTCTGCAGCCCACTGGTGGCGTGGGCGCTGTTCGGGGGCTCCATGCTGGCCCTCTACCTGACGCCCCTCTACCGCATGTCCCTCGACAACGCCGTACTGCACGAGACGCTGCACGTCCACTTCCTCGTGGCCGGGTCCTGCTTCTTCTGGCCCGTGCTCGGCGCCGACCCGCTCCCCCGGCGCCTGCCCCACGGCGCCCGGCTCCTCATGGTGTTCCTCACCATCCCCTTCCACGCCGTGCTGGGCATCGCCCTCCTCGGCGCCCGCCCGCTGGCGCCGGAGCACACGCTGGCCGACCACCGGGCCGGCACGGGCGCGCTGTGGGCGGCCGGCGACCTGCTGGGGCTGGTGGCCGTGCTGGTCGTGGCCTTCCAGTGGATGGGCCACGAGGAGCGCCAGGCCGTGCGGGAGGACCGCAGGGCCGACGAGGCCGCCCGCCTCGCCGCCGGGGTCGCGGACCCGCCGTAGCGACGCCGGGCCACGGCCAAAGCACGGGCGGGGAGGGCGGGGGTCAGGCGTCGGGGCCGGTGTGGACCGGGCGGCCCTCGGCCACCCATGCACGGGTGCCGCCGGCCACGGACACCGTGTCCCAGCCGGCATTGTTGAGGGCCTCGGCGGCGGCGAGGCTGCGGCTCCCGGCGGCACAGATCACGAAGACCTGCTGCCCCGTGGGCACCTCGGTCGCGCGCTCACCCAACTCCGGAAGGGGAATGAGGACGGCGCCCGGCACGTGCGCCTCGACGTACTCGTCGGGCATGCGGACGTCGATGACCACGGCGCCCTCGTCGAGGACCTCGGCCAGCCGGGCGGTGTCGACCTCCGGCGCCCGGGGGCGCTGCGAGAAGCTCACCGCCCCAATCTACGACGAGCGCAGCGGCCCACTCACCGCGTCGACCAGCGAGGGCAGGAGGACCCGGTCGTTGGTCTCCATGGCGGCGTGGTAGGCGGCGGCCTCGACCAGCATCCGGGTGGAGGGCCGCGAGCGGGCACCCATGGCCTTGCGCACGGCGGCCAGACCGTCGTCGAGCAGGGCCCGGTTGCCGGCGGCCACAAGCATGATCTCCTGGGTCAGGCGGACGAGGGCGGCCGCGTGGCGCTCGAGGACCGACGGCCACGGCACGGGGGCGGCGGTGGCCAGGTCGCGCAGGGTGGCGTCGTCGGGGCCACCCAGCTCGTCGGCCGCCGTCGCCGACGCCAGCGCCCGGTTGAGTTCCATGGCACCGAGTTGGTCGAGGGCGTCGTCGAGCTCGCGGCTGGCGTGGCAGACCCACCGGTCCTGCCCGTCGATCAGGAGCAGGCGTTGCTCCTCGAGCTTGAACAGCACCAGCTCGAGCGTCTCCCGCTCCTGCCAGAGCACCTGCGAGAGGTCGCCCAGGCCGGTTGGTGAACGTGTCCCCATGCCTGGAGCATCGACCGGCCGGGACCTTCCATGAGTGGTATCAGCCCAGAAGTCCGAGAGCCACGGCCCGGGCCATGGCCGCCTGGCGCCCGGGGACGCCCAGCTTCACGTAGATGTGCGCGAGGTGCGACTTCACTGTCGCCTGGGTGACGAAGAGCGCGGTGGCGATCTCGCGGTTCGACCGACCCTCGGCCAGCCGGGCCAGCACCTCGAGCTCCTTGCGGGTGAGCGGGTCGGCATCGCGCGCCGGAGTGCCGCTCCCCCGTCGCCGTTCCTCCCCGCCGTCGCCGGACGGCCCGAGCACCCCGACGAGCAGTGCGAGGAGGGCGGGGGCGACCACCCGCTCGCCCAGGGCCACCCGGCGGACGGCGGCCCCCAGCTCCACCGCGCCGACCGACCGGGGCAGCAGGGCGTCGATGCCGACGGCGCGCAGGGCCAGGAGGTCGTCGCGGCCGATGTGGTCGACCAGCACGAGCACCTTGGGTGGCGAGGCGAGCACCTTGGCCCGCCGGGCGGTCTCGGCCAGCGACAGGTCGCGGTGGCTGCCGAGCAGGAGGTAGCCCGCTCCGGACGACGCCACGGCGCGCACGCCGTCCTGGCCCTGGGCGACCTCGGCGACCACGGTGATCCCGACGGTCCGCAGGGCCTGGGTGATGCCCAGTCGGACGAGCGGCCACTCGTCGACCGCCACCGCGGTCGGCGGGCCCATGTGGTCCACGATCGTCACTCTACCGTCAGGCAGAAGTGGCCGCCCTGACTAGTCATTCCGGGCCCAGTGCAATGGCCCGTTCGGATCAGTGCGCCGGACAGGTTCACTCCTACGGCCGATGCGGAGGATGCCCCATTCGATGACCTTGTACCTATGCCTTCTTGCGCGGCGGAACCCACACGTCTCGAGCTGGAAGAGACCCTCGTCCGGGAGCACCTTGCACTGGTCGACTACGCCGTGAACCACCTGCTTGCCCGCCTTCCCAGGCACGTCTCCAGGGACGAACTTGTCAGTGCGGCAATGGCCGGGCTGGCCCAGGCGGCACGGTCCTTCGATCCCGACCGCGACACCAGCTTCGACCACTACGCCCCGGCCCGCATCCGCGGCGCCCTGCTCGACGAGCTGCGCAGCCGGGACTGGGCCAGCCGCTCGGTGCGCACCAAGGCCCGCCGCATGCTCGCCGCCACCGACGAGCTCACGTCCGAGCTGGGCCGCACCCCCACCATGCCCGAGCTGGCCGACAAGCTGGGCATGGCGCCCAAGGCCATCAGCTCGCTGAACGGTGACGTCCACCGCGCGGTTGTCCTGAACTACGAGTCGATCATGGCGGACGGCACCGGCGAGTGGACGCTCCCGGCCGACGACCGCAGCCCCGACATGGTGCTCCTGGAGCGGGAGCGCCGGGCCTACCTGCTCGACGCCGTCTCCGCATTGCCCGAGCGGCTCCGCCACGTCGTCGTCGGCTACTTCTTCGAGGAGCGCTCGATGCAGGAGCTGGCCGACGAGCTGGGCGTCAGCGCCTCCCGGATCTCCCAGATGCGGTCGAAGGCGATGGGCCTGCTCAAGGACGGGATCGTCTCCCAGTTGGACCCCGAGGCGATGGAGGACCAAGGCGACAGCCCCCGGGTGGCCCGCCGCAGGGCCGCCTACGTGCAGGCCGTGGCCGCCGCGTCGACCTTTCGCGACCGGGTCAGCGCCCCGGCGCCCGTGCCCTTCCGGCGCCGCGCCGTCCGCGTGGCCATGGCACCGGAGTCCGTCGCCGTCTGACGAGGGCGGATACCCCGCCTCCGGGCGGCTGCGAATATCGTGCGGCCATGACGGCCCGCCGGCGCGTGTCCTCGGGGTCTGCCTACGAGGCGACGCTCGGGTTCTGCCGGGCGCTTCGTGTGGCTGACCGGGTGCTCGTCGCCGGAACGGCGCCCATCTGGCCCGACGGATCGGTGGACCCGGACCCACAGGCGCAGGCCGGCCGCTGCCTGGAGATCATCGTGGCCGCCCTGGGCGACCTCGGCGCCACGCCGGCCGACGTGGTTCGGACCCGCATGTTCATCACCGACGCAGGTGTGGCCGAGGCGGTGGGCCGGGCCCACGTGAAGGTGTTCGGCGACGAGCCCCCCGTGTCCAGCTGCGTGGTGGTGGCCGGCCTCCTTGACGCCCGCTGGTGGGTCGAGATCGAGGCCGAGGCCGTCCTCAGTCCCTAGACCTCAGCATCTCGGGCAGGGGCCGGGCGTGCACGAGGGTAAGGCGCCTGGTGGCCCGGGTGAGGGCCACGTAGAGGGCGCGCAGGCCCTGCGGCGACTCGGCCACGATGCCGGCCGGCTCGACCACGACCACCGAGTCGAACTCGAGACCCTTCACCATGCCGATCGGGATGACCGTGATGGTGGCGTCGATGCCGTCGCGCTCGGCGGAGGCGAAGTCGGTGCCGGCCGCCACCAGGGCTTGCTCCACGGCCCCGAGCAGTGAGGGAGGCACCACGACGGCGACGGTGCCGGGGCGCACCACGGCGGTCTCGGCGGCGGCCACCCCCGCCACCCGTTCGCCCAGGCCGTCGGGCTCGACCGCCTCCACCACCGGGTGTTCGCCCGTGCTGCGCACCGACAACGGCGGCTTCAGGTCCGGAGCGGTGAGGGCCAGCACCCTGCCGGCCAGGGCCATGACCTCGGACGGCGTGCGGTAGTTGACACTCAACTCCACCACTCGCGTCGGGCGCAGGGCGGGTAGGAAGGACGTGACCTCGTCCCACCGCGACAGGCCCCGCGGCCCGGTGGCCTGGGCGATGTCGCCGGCCACGGTCATCGAGCCCGACAGGGAGCGGCGGGCGAGCATGCGCAGCTGCATGGGCGTGAGGTCCTGGGCCTCGTCCACCACGATGTGCCCGTACTGGCGGACCTCGCCGCCCCGCTTGGCCCCGGCCCGGCGGGGACCGAGCAGCACCCGGGCCTCGTCGAGCAGGGGAAGGTCGCCCGCCGTCCACGCGATCTCGTCCAGCTCGGTGCTGCGGGGCCGCACCAGGGCGGCCTGCTCGTCGGCGCCCAGCGCGCCCCTCGATGCCAACCGCACCAGGGCCGGCGCGCCGTACAGGTCGTGCAGCAGCTCCGCTGGGGTGAGCACGGGCCACATGCGGTCGAGGGTGCGGGTGACAGCGGGGAGCCCGCGCACCAGTGACCACAGGTCGGGTTCGCTGACGTCGCCCGACGCCAGCGCCTCGCCCCGTTCGTCGCCCTCGACATCGTCGTCGTCGCCGTCGACATCGATCAGGTCGGTGACGCCGGCTCTGCCCAGACCGGCCCGCAGCCGGCGCTCGGCCGCCTGGCGGTACTGCTGGTGGAGCAGCCTCGACAGCAGGCCCTCCACCTGGCGACGCCGGGCGTTGTGGGTGCCCGGCCGGCGGCGGACGGCGGCCACGATCCGCCGGCTGGCCTCGGCCGTGATGCGGAGCACGAAGCCCTCGAAGCCCACCTCCACCGTGCGCTTGAGCGGGCGCTCGCGGTCGGACACCGCGTCGGCCACGAACCGGGCCATGCGCGGGTCGGACTTCACCGTGGCCGCGAACGGCGTGTCGACCCCCTTCACCCGGGCCTCGGGCACCAGGCCGGCGATGGTGCTGAGGACGACCCCGTTCTCCCCGAGCGACGGGAGCACCTGCTCGATGTAGCGCAGGAACAGGGGATTGGGGCCGACCACGAGCACGCCCTGGCGCTCGAGCGGGAAGCGGTGCGTGTAGAGGAGGTAGGCGGCCCGGTGCAGGGCCACGGCCGTCTTCCCCGTGCCCGGGCCTCCCTGCACGACCAGCACGCCGCCGAGCTCGGCCCGGATGACCTCGTCCTGCTCCTTCTGGACAGTGGCCACGATGTCGCGCATGCGGCCCGAGCGGGCCCGCTCCAGGGCGGTGAGCAGGGTGCCGGTGGTCGGCGCCAGGCCGTCCGCCGTCGCCCCGTCTGCGTCCGCGCCCTCGCCGTCCCCGTCATAGTTGGCCCCCTCCAGGACGCCGAACACCTCGTCCTCGATGCCCAGCAGGCGCCTGCCCTCGCTGGCGAAGTGGCGGCGCCGGCGCAGTCCCATGGTGTCGACACCGGTGGCCCGGTAGAACGGCTCGGCCACCGGGGCCCGCCAGTCCACGACCAGGGGTTCCTGGTCCTCGCCGGACACGGCCAGGCGCCCGATGTGGAAGGTCTCGCCGTCCGTACGGTCGATGCGGCCGAAGCACAGCGACTCCCGGCCCACGTCGAGCTGCTCGAGGCGCTGGAGGGTCGTGCGCACGACCACGTCGCGCTCCGCGAACGAGCCGGGCGTGCCGCCACGCTGGCGCAGGACCGTCTCCAGCAGTTCGTTGGCGGCGGCGCGCAGTGCTTCGACACGGTCGTAGGCACGGTCGATGTGCGCCTGCTCAGCCTGCAGGTCGGGGTTGGAGGCCACGCACTCCTCTCGGGAACGACCCCCGCAACTGTCCGCGGGGGGCCTAGCACTGTACTGGCCCGCCCACTTCGCCAAGCGTGGCGGGCGCCCGTCTGTCGCAGTTCTGCGACGGGACGTAGGGTCGTTCCGATGCCGGTGCACGACGACGACCCCTTCCTGCGCGCCTGCCGCCGGCAGCCGGCGTCGCGGGTTCCGGTGTGGTTCATGCGCCAGGCCGGGCGCTCCCTGCCGGAGTACCGGGCCATCCGCGGCGTCGGCAGCATCCTCGACGTCATCCGCCGGCCGGACCTGGCGGCGGAGATCACACTCCAGCCCGTCCGCCGCTACGGGGTCGACGCCGCCATCCTCTACTCCGACATCGTGGTGCCGGTGGAGGCGGTGGGCTTCGGGGTCGACGTGGTGCCGGGGGTGGGGCCGGTGGTGGGCGAGCCGTTCGCCGCCAAGAACGACCTGGCCCGCTTGCGCCCCTTGGAGCCCGAGGCCGACATTCCCTACGTGCTGGAGGCGGTGCGCCTCGTCACGGCCGAGCTCGATGTGCCCCTCATCGGCTTCGCCGGCGCCCCGTTCACGGTGGCGAGCTACCTGATCGAGGGCGGGCCGTCGCGCACGTACGCCAAGACCAAGGCCCTGATGCACGCCGACCCGTCCACCTGGTCGGCCCTGCTCGATGCCCTGGCCGACATGGCGCTGGCCTCGCTGCGGGCCCAGGTGGCGGCGGGCGCGTCGGCTGTCCAGCTGTTCGACAGCTGGGCGGGCGCACTGGCGCCGGACGACTACGCCAACCTCGTCCTGCCGGCCAGCAGGCGGATCTTCGCCGGCCTGGAGGACCTGGGCGTGCCCCGCATCCACTTCGGCGTGGGCACGGGCGAGCTGCTCGGCCTCATGAGCGACGCCGGGCCCGACGTGGTGGGTGTCGACTGGCGGGTACCCCTCGACGTGGCCCGTGGGCGGGTCAGGCCCACGCAGGCGGTGCAGGGCAACCTCGACCCGGCCCTGTGCTTCGCCCCGTGGGAGGTGCTGGAGGCGGCCACCCGCAAGGTGCTGGCCGAGGGCGCCGGCCCCGGCCACGTGTTCAACCTGGGCCACGGGGTGATGCCCGACACCGACCCGGGCGTCCTGGAGCGGGTGGTCGAGGTGGTGCACGCTGCGCCCGCGCCGGTCGAGGAGCCGGGCGGCGATGGCTGAGGACCCGGGGCCGCCGCCGCCGCCTGCGGCGGGGCCGGTGGGCGTGCTGGTCATGGCCTACGGCACGCCGGCCGCGCCCGACGACGTCGAGGCGTACTACACGCACATCCGGCGGGGCCGCCCACCGACCCCCGAGCTGCTGGCCGACCTGCGCCGGCGCTACGACGCCATCGGCGGCATCTCGCCCCTGGCCGCCCGCACCCGGGCCCAGGCCGACGGCATCGCCGCCGCCCTGGGCGACGGCTACACGGTCGCCCTGGGCCAGAAGCACGCCGCTCCCTTCGTGGAGGACGGTGTCGCCGGGCTGGGCGCGGCCGGAGTGAGCCGGGTGGTCGGCCTGGTGCTGGCGCCCCACTACTCGGCCCTCAGCGTCGGCCAGTACCACGAGCGGGCGGCGGCCGCCGCCGCCGACCACGGGCTGGCGTACGCAGGCATCGGGTCCTGGCACGTCCATCCGCTGCTGGTCGACCTGCTGGCCGAGCGGGTGGCGGCTGCCCGGGAGGCGCTGGCGATGCCCGACGGCGCAGTGGTCGAGACGCTCTTCACCGCCCACTCCCTGCCGGAGCGCGCGCGCACCATCGACGACCCGTCGTACCCCGACCAGCTGCGGGAGACGGCCGAGGCGGTCGCCGCCGTCGCCGGTCTCGACCGCTGGCGCACGGCGTGGCAGAGCGCCGGGCGCACGGCCGATCCGTGGATCGGCCCGGACATCCTCGATGTCCTGCGGGGCCTTCCGGCCGAGGGTGTCGAGGCCGTGATCGTGTGCCCGGCCGGGTTCGTGTCCGACCACCTCGAGGTGCTGTTCGATGTCGACATCGAAGCGCGCGGCGTGGCCGAGGCCGCCGGTCTGGCTCTGGGGCGCACCGCCTCGTTCGACGACGACCCCCGCTTCATGGGCCTGCTGGCCGGCGTCGTGCGGGACGCGGCGGCCGGCGGGTGACCGGACACCCTGACGGCGCCCCGGGATTCCGGGCGGCGCCGGAGAAGGCGGCGGGCGACCCGACCTTCACGTGACGCGGATCGCGGTCGTGGGGGGCGGCATCACCGGCCTGTCGGCGGCGTGGGAGCTGCTGGGGGCGGGCGCCGAGGTGACCGTCTTCGAGGCGGGCCCCCGGTTCGGTGGCCGGATCGTCACCGAGGATGTCGCCGGGCGACCCGTCGACCTCGGGCCCGACGCCTTCCTGGCTCGGGTGCCCCACGCCCTCGACCTGTGCCGGGAACTCGGGCTGGCGGGCGAGCTCGTGCACCCGGCGGCCGAGGGCGCCTCGATCTGGTCACGGGGCCGCATGCGGACGCTCCCGAAAGGGCTGGTGCTCGGCGCGCCCACCGGCGCCGGCGACCTGGCCGCGCTCGTGCGGGCCGGCCTCGTGTCGCCGGCGGGCGCTGCCCGCGCCGCCCTCGACCTGGTGTGGCCGGCGACCCGGTTCGGGCCCGACCCGTCGGTGGGCGAGGTGGTGGCCGGCCGCCTGGGCCGGGCCGTGCACGCCGGCGTGGTGGACCCGCTCGTCGGCGGCATCCACGCCGGGTCGTCCGACCACCTCAGTGCCCGCGCCGCGGCGCCGCAACTGGCCGACGCGGCCAGGTCCCGCAGCCTCATGCTCGGACTCCGGCGGGTCCGCGCCGCACCGCCCGGCGGCGGGCACAGGGCACAGGCGTCCGGCGCGCGGGCGGGCGAGCCGGGCCAGTCCGGAGCGGGGGCGGTGGGCACGGCCGGCGCGGGGGCGGCCGGCGGGCCGGCGCCGCTCTTCGCCTCACTCGCCGGCGGCCTCGGCCGACTGGTGGACGTCCTCGTCGGGCGGTTACGCGCGGGTGGCGCCGAGCTGCGGACCGGCGTCGAGGTCGACGGCCTGCCCCTGGACGGCTTCGACGCCGTCATCCTGGCCACGCCCTCGCCCGTGACCGCCGCCCTGGTGGACGGCGCCTCGCCGGACGCCGCCCGCTACCTGCGGGCCGTCGACTACGCGTCCGTGGCCCTCACCGTGCTCGTCTACCCCGAGGCGGCCTGCGGCCGGCCGCTCGGCGGCACCGGGTTCCTCGTCCCCGCCGCCGAGGGACGCCTGCTCACCGCCTGCTCGTTCGCCTCGGCCAAGTGGCCGCACTGGGCCGCCGCCGGAGACGTCGTGCTGCGGGCGTCGGCCGGCCGGTGGGGCGATGAGCGGGCCCTGGCCCTGGGCGACGATGAGCTGGCCGACCGGCTCCACCGGGAGCTGACCGCCGCCGTCGGCCTGGTGGCGCCGCCACGGCTGGTACGGGTGGTGCGCTGGGAGCGTGCTTTTCCCCAGTACCGCCCCGGGCACCTCGACCGGGTTTCCCGGGCGGAGGCGGCCCTCACCCGCGATCTCCCCGCCGTGACGCTGGCGGGCGCCGCCTACCGAGGCGTCGGCATCGCCGCCTGCGTGGCCCAGGGCCGGTCCGCCGCCCGCCGGGCCCTGGCCGGCGCCGGCTCCACCGCTCCCGACAGCTGAGCGCGCCGGGGGCGGGCCGGACGCCCGACCGTAGGCCGAGCGAAACGAGCTTCCTCCCGTACCGGATGGCACGCGCCGCCGTTTCGAGATCAGTGGAGCAAACCCCTTCAATTCGGGCCATGGCAGCCGATGAGGACCGCGTGTTGCATCGACATCCGACGGGCCGACCCACCACCCGCCGGGGCCCCGTCCCCCCGACCCTGACGCCGCGCTCCGACACCCTCCGGCGCAAGCGGGCCACCGGGAAGGCCCCGGCCGACAGCGCCGGTGCCCGAACCGGCCCCGCCCCCTCGATCCCGCAGTGGTTCGAGCACAGCCACACCTACGCCCAGTTCGACGAGGGGGCGACGGTGCCCCCCGCCGGACGGGCCGCCGACGCGGGCGAGGTCGGCGGCGACGACGGGTACGACGAGGAGGGGCCGACGCCCGAGGCGGCCGCCCCCAGGAAGTTCGTCTTCCTGGCCGCCGCCACCCGCTACGCCATCGACTTCCTGCCCGACCACGAGGTCACCGACTGGGCGCCGGACGAGCCGGCCCCGCCGGTCGACGACGACGCCTTTGATCCTGACGAGCAGGCGGACGACCTGCTACCTACCGCCGTCTCCGTGGCGGACGGGGTCGGGGCGGCCAGGACGGGCGCCCAGCCCGTGTCGCACCATGGTGGTCGGCACCGCCGGCCGCGCAAGGTCCACACCGCCCGGCGCCCCGTCCCGACGTCGGACGGCCCCTCGACCCCCGCACCGCGCGCCCGCCGCGTCGCCGTCGCCGCCGTGATGCTCGCCGCCGGTGTGGCCGGGACGGCTATGGCCCTGCGCGGGCCGGCCGGCCAGGTCGAGCAGGTGGCGACAGGCACGACCACGACGCCCGACACCGCGCCAGCCCTGCCGACCACGTCGTCGACCCTCGTCGCGCTCCCCGAGCCGGCGGAGCCGCTGGTCCCCGAGACCACGATCGTCACGGTCGCCCCGACGACCTCGACGACCGTCCGGCCGGTGACCACGCCCACCACCCCTGCCACGACGACCACCATGGCGCAGACCACCACCACGACGCAGGTGCCGACCACGGCGCCGCCGTTCACCACGACGACCGCAGCCCCCACCACCACGACCACCCGGGTCACGACCACCACCACGGCGGCGCCGACCACCACGACCACGGCGGCAACCACCACCACCACCCAGCCGACGTCGACAACCACCACGACGACGACCGCTGTCCCGTAGGGCACCGACGAGCTCCACGCCCGCAGGCGCTTGCGGCAGCAGGTGTCGTACAGCGCCCGATGCTGCCGCAGGCGGGGGTGCACTGTCACTGGTGACGGGCATCCTGGCCGCATGGACAGTGACTCCCGCAATGCAACCGAACGGCGCCTGGCCCGACTCTCGCGCCGCCAGCACGGCCTGCTCACCACCGACCAGACCCACGACGCGGGGGTCTCCACCTCGGCCCGGCGATGGCGGATCCACACCGGCCAGTGGCTCTCGGTCGCACCGGGTGTGGTGGCCGTCGCAGGCGCGATGGCCACGTGGCGACAGCGGACCTTGGCAGCAGTTCTCGCCGCCGGCGACGGAGCGGTTGCATCGCATACGACTGCAGCCACGCTTTTCAACCTGTCGGGCTTCAAGTTCACCAAGGTCGAGATCACCGTGCCGCGGGTGACGCTCCCACCGGAGCCGGTTGGCGTCCGTCCACGAGACGTTGCGCCTCGCCCGATGCGACATCACCGTCATCGACGGCATCCCCGTGACCGCACCCGCGCGGACGCTGGTCGATCTCGCAGGGTGCGTCTCCGACGCGGCGTTGGAGGACGCCGTCGACGATGCCCTCACCCGGGGCCTGACCACCCTGACCCGGCTGCAACAGGCGGCCGCCCGTCTGAAATCCGGGCGCGCCGGAGCACGCGCGCTGGCTGCGGTCCTCGTCCGCTGGGCCGAGGGCGATGTGCCCGAAGGCGTCGCCGAGATGCGCCTGGTCCGGCGCCTGCTCGAACATGGCCTGCCTGCTCCGTCGCTCCAGCACGAGGTGCGCGATGCGGCGGCCAGGGTGGTGGCGCGGATAGACCTGGCCTACCCGGACGAGCGGGTGGCGGTGGAGCTCGACGGCTTCCGGTGGCACGGCACCCCGCGCGGCCAGGCGCGTGACAAGGCGCGAGCCCGCCGCCTCGCCGCCCTCGGCTGGCTGGTCCTCCCGGCCACGCCGGCCGACCTCGCCGGCGACGGAGCCCTCGTCGCACGACAGGTCATCGCCGCCCGAGCGCACACACTTGCGGCACGACCGGCTGTCTGACAACCGATCCTGCCGCATCCTTCGGCTGCCGGGCGGCAGGTGCCCGAGCGTTCGCGCCGGGCGTTCGCGCCGGGCGTTCGCGCCGGGCGTTCGCGCCGGGGGCACGCCGGCCTGCGGCAGGAACGGCTGCCTGGCGACCGATCCTGCCGCATCCCGGCGGCACGGCTGTCCAGCGCCCGGTCGACCGGCGGCGCCGGCGACGGGTCGTGCCGGCCGGCGCCGGCTAGTCCGCGCCGCAGATCCGGGCGGCCTGCACGGTGGCCCGCTCCACCTCGGCGACGGCGACCTTGCTGGGGCGGTCCTGGAGCTGCTGGTCGAGCTCGACGAACCTCTCGGCCGTCAGCGCCTCGATGAGGTTGTCGGCCACGCAGGCGACCTTGTCCTGCGGCCACCCTCCATCCGCCAGGTCCGTCAGGAGCTGGGCCCGCATGCCGAGGCCCTAAATCCCCGAGATGTGGCCCTCGGCCCGGCCGGCGGGGCCGGCGGTGCCCGGATCACAGGACTCGAGCCCCCGCTCCCGCTCGACGAAGGCGGCCAGCTCCTTCACGCGAGGGTCCCACTTCGACGGGTAGGGGTTGTCGGTGAGAGTGGTGTAGGCCACGAACCCGCCCCCTGTGACGGCGCCCAGCAGCACGACGGCCAGCAGGACGACCGGCCAGCGCCGGCGCCTGGGCCGAGGGGTGGGGATGAGCACACCGGCGGGGGTGGTCGACGGCGGCCAGGCCGGCCGCTGGTAGGGCGGGGCGTCGCTCCACGCGCTCGTGGTCGCGCCGGGGGTCACGCCTGCAGCCAGTGCGCCGCAATGGGGGCACGCGCTCGTCCAGGCCTGCATCTGAAAGCTCTGCGCACACTGCGCGCACGGGACATCCGCCACGAAACGACCCCCCTGGGACGGCTCGGGGACACCCCGACGCCTACACGGACTCGACCCAAACCTATCGACGAAAGAGTTCGCCTCTGCACCGGATCTCACCATCCGGTCGGGATTTCTCGATACGGCGCCCGTATCCTCGACGGTGTGGCTCCTCCGACGGTCGTGATCGCGGAGGACCAGGAGCCCATCGACGGGTCCACGGACCTGGCCGAGAGTGCCCGGGCCGCAGCTGCGGTGACTGACGCGACCACGTTCGCAGAGGCGGCGGGCCGGGGCGCGACGATTGATCGCATGGCGGCGAAGGGCGACGACCCCGTGGCGCTGGTCGCGCTGGCCGGCGAAGCGATGCGGGCCATGGACGTCCGGTCGGCGATGGCCCACCTGTCTGCCGCCATCCGGCTGTTCACGGCGGCCGGCCACCGGCGCCCGGCCGCCGCCGCGTGTATCCGGCTGGGCGACCTCTTCGCCACCTTCGTCGGGAACCAGACGGCGGCCCGGGCCTGGTTCGTCCGTGCCACCCGCCTGCTCCAGGACGAACCCCCGTGCATCGAGCAGGGCTGGGCGGCGGTGGCCGCCGTGGGCTGCGACGTCGACGACCCGGCGGTGCTGCTGGCCGGGGCCGAACTCGCCCTCGACCGGGCCCGCCGGTTCGGCGACGTCAACCTCGAGACCAAGGCCCTGGCCGATGCCGGCCTGGCCCATGTCCAGGCCGGGCGCATCGCCCAGGGCATGGCGCTGCTGGACGAGGCCATGGCCCTCGTGTGCGGGCCGGCCGACGACCCGGACGCGGCCGGCAAGTCGGTGTGCTCGTTCCTCACCGCGTGCTACTACGCGGCCGACTTCGACCGCGCCGCCACCTGGGCCGAGGACCTCCGCCGTCACGGGCTCATCGGATCGGCGCCCGGCGTGCAGGTCTTCCTCGCCAACCACTGTGACGCTGTCCAGGCGACCCTGCTGTGCGAGCTGGGCCGGTGGGCCGAGGCCGAGGCGCTGCTCACGCGTGCGATCGACGACTTCGAGCGTCATATGCACATGGCGAGCTGGCATCCGGCCATCGCCCTGGCCGAACTCCGCATCCGCCAGGGCCGCCTGGCGGACGCCGAGATGCTCCTGCTCGGCAAGGAGGGCCACCTGCAGGCCCTCCTGCCGGCCGCCCGGCTCCACCTCGCCCGACGTGACCACGACCTCGCCCGGGCGACCGCCGTGCGGGGGCTCCGCAGCATCGGCGACGACCACTTGCGCGCCGCCGAGCTGCTCGCCGTGCTGGTCGAGCTCGAGCTGACGACGGGTGAGCCGGGCGCCGCAGCGTCGGCCTGCGAGGAACTCGTCACCCGCGTCGAGGGGCTCGATGTCCCGGGGCTGCAGGCGAGAGTCGCAGCCGTCCGGGCCAAGGTTCTCGCCGCCACCGGGGACCGGCCCGCCGCCGTCGCCACACTCGAGGTGGCGCTCGACCGCCTCCCCTCCGAAGGCGTGCCCTTGCTGCGGGCGCTGCTCCTCGTGGATCTCGTGCGCCTCCACGTCGACATCGGCAATGTCGCGGCAGCACGGGTCGAGGCGGGACGGGCGCTGGCGGCGCTGGAAGGCCTCGACATCGTCCTACCCCCGTCCGACGTCGGCCTCCTCGACCGCGTCGCGAGGGCCGGACCGGGCGCCACGGGCCGCGCTGCCGGCGAAGCAGCCATCCTCACCCGGGAGGCCAAGGGCTGGGTCGTGTCATGCGGGGACATCCGCGCCCGGGTCAGCGACAGCAAGGGCCTGCGCTACCTGGCGGAGCTCGTCGCCCGCCCGGGAGCGGAGTGCCACGCGCTCGACCTGGTCGACCGGGTGGAGGGCGTGATGACCGGCCCGGCGGGCGTCGACCGGCGCCACCTGGGCCACGCCGGCCCGGTGCTCGACAGCCGGGCCCGGACCGCGTACCGCCACCGCATCGAGGCACTCCGGGCCGACGTCGACGGCGCCCTGGCCTCGGGCGCCGACCGGCGGGCCGAGCTCCTGCAGGAGGAGCTCGACCAGCTGGTGGGCCAGCTGGCCCAGGCATTCGGACTGGGCGGGAGGAGCCGCCAGGCGTCGTCGGCCGCCGAACGGGCGCGCGTCAACGTCACGCGGGCGCTCCGGGCGGCGGCGGCCAGGTTGCGTGAAGCGCTGCCGGAGGCGGGGACCGTGCTGGATCGCAGGCTCCGCACCGGGCTGTACTGCGCCTACGAGCCCGACGAGAGCGACGAGGTTCGCTGGGTCGTTCAGTCCTGACTGAACGGACCCGGCTCGTTGTGAACGCCCTGAGGATGAAACGACCCGACGACCAGGAGGTACGGCAATGGATGCTCCCTACCAGGCAGGAACCGACGTGCATGTTCTCCCGACGAACTTCCCGATCCCGGGCGCCGGCGTCCTTCCGATCAACGCCTACGTCCTGCGGGCCGAGGAGCCGGTGCTCATCGACACGGGGATCGGTGTCGACAGCGACGACTTCATCGACGCCGTCGCCTCGATCGTCGACCTACGGGACCTGCGCTGGATCTGGTTGACCCACGACGACGCCGACCACACCGGCAGCCTCCGGCGCGTGCTCGAACTGGCGCCCCGTGCCCGTCTCGTGACCCACGCGTTCAACGCCCTGCGCCAGGCCTCGTCGTGGCCCGTCCCCATGGACCGGGTGCACGCCATCCGGGTCGGTGACCGGCTGGCCGTGGGGGACCGCACGCTGCGGGCGGTGGCGCCGCCATTGTTCGACAACCCCATGTCCATCGGGCTCCTGGACGAGGCCACCGGCGCCTTGTTCTCGGTGGACTCCTTCGGGGGCCTCCTCCCGGAGGCGACCGACGACGCCGACCAGGTTCCCGCCGACGCCCTCGCCGCCGGGATGCGGGCGTGGGCGGCCGCTGACTCGCCGTGGGCCCACCTGCTCGACCGCCGGCTGTTCGACGAGGTCCTCGCCGGCGTGCGCCGGCTCCAGCCCACCGCCATTTTCTCCTCGCACCTTCCCGCCGCCCGGGGGACGTCGCTCGACCGGTTCCTCGAGATCCTGGCGTCGGTGCCCGACGCCGAGCCCGCCACGGCGCCCAGCCAGGAGGAGTTTGCGTGGATGCTGTCGGAGATGCTGGCGCCGCAGCCCGCCGGCGAGCCCGCTCCCATCAGCTGAGGACCGGGGCGGAGTCAGGACCGCCCCGACCGCCAGCGCACGGCATGGCGTTCTGGTAGCGGAAATCGACCGCCACCGGTCGACTTCCGCTACCAGAAGGGACCCCGGCATGCGCCACCTACCCTGTCGCGGGTGCGGCCGCCCGTTTTGGCTCCGATGCTTCCAAGCGCGACGGCGCCGCCTCGCGAACTGAGCGGCTACCAGGTCGAACCGAAGTGGGACGGCGTGCGCCTCGTCATCACGGTGCACGACGGCGCCGTCAGCCTGACCACGCGCAACGGTCGCGAGGTGGGCTCGCACTACCCGGAGCTGGCCGGTCTGGCAACGGCGCTCGGTGGCCGTTCCGCCGTCCTCGACGGCGAGGTGGTCACGTTCGACGAGAAGGGCTGCACGAGCTTCCAGCGGCTGCAGCAGCGCATGCACGTGGCCAGGCCGGGCCCCGACCTGAGGGCCGAGGTGCCCGTGCTGGCCATGCTGTTCGACGTCCTGTGGCTCGACGGCGAGCTGCTCACCGGCCTACCCCTGCACGAGCGGCGCCGGCGCCTGGAGGGGCTCGCGCTCGAGGGTCCGCACTGGCACCTCACCCCCCTGCTGGCCACCGCCCCGGTGGACGAGCTGCTGCGGGCGTGCAACGAGGTGGGGATGGAGGGCTACGTCCTCAAGCGGGTCGACGCCGCCTACTTCCCGGGCCGGCGGTCGGCATCGTGGATCAAGCTCAAGTGCATCCAGCGGCGGGAGCTGGTGGTCGGCGGATGGGCGCAGGGGCAAGGCGGCCGCACCGGGTCGATCGGTTCGCTGGCGGTGGGCCTCTACGGTCTCGACCGGACCACCGGCGCCAGCGACGGGTACCTCCACTTCGTGGGCATGGCGGGCTCCGGTCTCACCCAGGACTGGATCCGCCAACTCACCGCCGTGGCCGAGCGACTGGGCACCGACGAAAGTCCCTTCGTCGAGCGGCTCGTCGGCGTCCATTTCGTAGAGCCGCTGTTGATCGCCGAGGTCGCCTACACCATGGTCACCGACGGCGGCACGCTCCGCCACCCCAGCCTCCAGGGCTTCCGCGCCGACCTCGACCCCGCCCAGGTCGTGGCCGACGAGGAGCTGCAGGATGCCTTCGACCGCCGTCCTCCCGGCGCGCGCATCCGCATCTGAGATGGCCAGCATGGTTTCCCGGCCCCGTCCGGGGGACAATGGGGCCATGGCCAGATCGATCTGGGGTGGCGCCATCAGCTTCGGGCTGGTGAACGTGCCCGTGAAGCTCTACACCGCCGTGCGGAAGAAGGACGTCCGCTTCCACCAGCTCCACGCCCCGGACGGGGCGCGGATCAACCAGAAACGGGTGTGCTCGGAGGACGGGGAGGAGGTGGCGTACGAGGACATCGTCAAGGGCTATGAGATCGCCAAGGGCCAGTACGTGATCATCGAGCCGGACGAGCTCGATTCCCTCGATCCCGAGACGACCCACACCATCGACATCGAGGACTTCGTGCAGCTGGACCAGATCGACCCGCTGTTCTTCGACTCCTCGTACTACGTCCTTCCGGACGCCCGCGGCGAGAAGGCGTACCGGCTGCTGCTGGAGGCCATGCGCGACGCCGGCAAGGTCGGCATCGCCAAGGTCGTGATGCGCTCCAAGCAGTACCTCGTGGCGGTGCGGCCGGTGGGCGAGGCGCTGGTGATGTCCACCATGAACTTCGCCGACGAGGTCGTGTCGCAGGACGAGCTCGACGGGCTGCCCGGGCCGTCGGAGGGCGTGAGCGACCGGGAGCTGAAGATGGCCAACCAGCTCATCGACTCGCTGTCCACCGACTTCGACCCCGACAAGTACGAGGACACCTACCGCGAGAAGGTGCTCGAGCTCATCGAGAAGAAGGCCGAGGGCCAGGAGATCGTCGCGCCCAGGGAGACCAGGGCGGCCAGCCCGGTGGTCGACCTCATGGCCGCTCTGGAAGCCTCCCTCGCCGCCGCCAAGGGCGACAGCAAGGCGAAGGCCGGCAAGGACGAGGACGGCGTTGAGGACGCCAAGGCGGGCAGGAAGGCCTCGTGACGACACGGAGCCCGTGCTGTCGGCGCGGCGCCGGTCCGTCTCACGCCGCTCTGGTCAGCCGAAGGCGGCCGCCTCGGTACCGCTCCGCCCACCGGCCCCCGTTCGGGCCGCTGCCCGGTGGCTGAGCGGACGGCCAAGCACGCCGCCGTCACCGTGGAGGTCGATGACCGCCGGCTCAGCCTGTCCAACCTCGACAAGGTCCTGTACCCGGAGGCGGACTTCACCAAGGGGCAGGTGATCGGTTACTACCAGCAGGTGGCGCCCGCCCTCCTGCCCCACCTGGCCGACCGCCCCCTGACCCTGAAGCGCTATCCCAACGGGGTCGACAGCAAGTTCTTCTACGAGAAGCGCTGCCCCACCCACCGACCCGACTGGGTGCAGGTCGCGCCCGTGTGGAGCGGCCACAACCAGGACACCATCTCGTACTGCGTCGTGTCCGAGCTGGCCACGCTGGTGTGGGTGGCGAACCTTGCGTCACTCGAGCTGCACACGTCCCTGTCGAGGAAGGACCCCATCGAGCAGCCGACCATCATGGTCTTCGACCTCGACCCCGGGCCTCCGGCCACCGTCGTCGAGTGCTGCCGGGTCGCGCTGCGCCTCCAGGAGCTGTTCGGGCAGATGAAACTCACCAGCGTGGCCAAGACGTCGGGCTCCAAGGGCCTCCAGCTGTACGTGCCCCTCAATACGCCGGTCACGTACGAGGGCGGCACCAAGGACTTCGCGCTGGCCGTCGCCCAGCTGCTGGAGAAGCGCTTTCCGGACGAGGTGGTGTCCAGCATGAAGAAGGACCTGCGCCCGGGCAAAGTGCTGATCGACTGGAGCCAGAACGACCAGCACAAGACGACGGTGTGCGTGTACTCGCTGCGGGCCCGTCCCAGGCCCACGGTGTCCACGCCGGTGACGTGGGACGAGGTGGCCGCCACCGCCGGGTCCGGCGATCCGGCGTCGCTGGTCTTCGAGGCGGACGATGTGGTGGCACGCGTGGCCCGTCTGGGCGACCTCTTCGCCTGCCTGAACGAGGTCGAACAGACCCTCCCCCGGATCGCTTGACCACCGCACCTCCCGACGTCGCCATGACGCCGGCCGCCCTGGCCCGCACCGCCGGATCGGGATGGCGCATGGGCACCCTCCTCGCCGTGTGCGCCGGGCTGGTCGCCGCCCTGTCGCTGCCGTCGTGGGGATGGTGGCCGCTCGGCATCGCCGGCGTGGCGGCACTGCCGGCGCTTCTGGGCGACCGCGGGGCGCGGGGGCGGGCGCTGGTGGGCGCCGGCTTCGGCGCCGGCTTCTTCGTTCCCGGGCTGTGGTGGATGGGCGAGTTCAACGCGGCGGGCGCCGGCCTGGTGATGGTGCTGGAGACCACCTTCGTGGCGGCCGCCGCAGCCGCGGTGCCGCCGGGGCGGGGGCGGGCCCTGGCACTGCCGGGCGCCCTGGTGCTGGCCGAGGCCGTGCGGGGGGCGGTGCCCTTCGGCGGGCTGCCCATGGCCGGCCTGGCCCTCGGGCAGGCCGGCGCGCCCATGGCGGGGGCGGCGCGGGTGGGCGGTCCGCTCCTCGTGCTGGCGCTGGTGGCGGTGGCGGCCGTGGGCGTCGCCCACCTCGTCTCCCGCCGCTGGACGACCGCCGCCCTCGCCGTCGGCCTGGCCGTCGGCGGCACCCTCGCCGCCGCGGCCGCACCCGATGGCGGCGACGGCCCCCCGCTGGACACGGCGGTCGTGCAGGGAGGCGGCAGGCGGGGCTTCACAGGCGCCGAGGGTGACGACCCGGCCGAGGTCCTGGCCCGCCATCTGGCGGCCAGCGACGGCGTGCGCACACCGGTGGACCTGGTGGTATGGCCGGAGGACGTCATCGACGTCGACGGGCCGATCGGCGAGCAGCCCGAGGGCGCGCTGCTGGCCGACGTCGCCCGGAAGGTGGGCGCCACCCTTGTGGCCGGGGTCGTGGAGGGCGCCGGCCCAGACCGTTTCCGCAACGCGGCGGTGGCGTGGGGGCCCGACGGCGGCATCGTCGCCCGCTTCGAGAAGGTCCACCGGGTGCCGTTCGGCGAGTACGTGCCAGGCCGGGCGTTCTTCGAGCGCTTCGCCGACCTGTCCCCCATTCCGCGTGACGCCATCGCCGGCCGCGGCCCGGGGATGCTTCGCACACCCGTCGGCGACCTGGGCGTGATGGTGTCGTACGAGGTGTTCTTCGCCGACCGGGCGCGGGGCGCGGCCCGCGCCGGCGGCCGCCTCCTGCTCGTGCCCACCAACGCCGCGTCGTTCAGCACCAGCCAGGTCCCCTCGCAGCAATTGGCGTCGGCCCGGCTGCGGGCCATCGAGACGGGCCGCGACCTGGTGCAGGCGGCGCCAACCGGCTACAGCGCTGTGATCGACAACCGGGGCCGTATCGCGGCCCGCTCCACCCTCGGGCGGCGCCAGGTGCTCCACCGCACCGTCATCCTGCGCTCCGGGACGACCCTCTATGTACGGGCCGGCGACGCCCCCGTGCTCGCCGCCGCCGCCGCCGCCGTGGCCGGCGGATGGGCGGTCACCCGCCGGCGACGGCCTCCCCCCGGTTCTGGTCGGTGAAAGCCGTGACCGCCGAGCGGGGCGATGGTGGCGAACGGCCGGCGCCGGGTAGAACCACCGGTGTGCCAGGTGAGGAGACCGCCCAGCGGGTGGTGGGCGGGCGGTACCACCTGCTGGAGCCGCTGGGCCGAGGCGGGATGGGCACCGTCTGGCGGGCGGTCGACGGGCTCCTGAAGCGGGAAGTCGCCGTGAAGCACGTGGCCTTACCGGTAGGCCTAGAGGGCCGTGAGCGGGAGTCGGTGCGTGAGCGGGTCATGCGTGAGGCGCAGGCGGCGGCCCGACTCAGCCACCACGCCTCGGTCACCGTCTTCGACGTGCTGGAGGACGACGGCAGCGTCTACATCGTGATGGAGCTGGTCGACGTGTCCAACCTGGCTGAGCGGGTCGACGGCCGGGGGCCGCTGCACCCTGGCGAAGCAGCCCAGGTGGGGCTGGAGCTGGTGGGGGCCCTGGAGGCGGCGCACCGCCAGGGGATCGTCCATCGGGACGTGAAGCCGAGCAACGTGATGCTGCTGCCCACCGGGGCGGTGAAGCTTGCCGATTTCGGTATCGCCTCGGTGAAGGACCACCCCAGCCTCACCAGCACCGGCCAGGTGCTCGGGTCGCCCTCGTACATGGCGCCCGAGCAGGCGCTGGGCCAAGAGTGCGGGCCCGAGACCGACTGGTGGGGCCTCGGCGCCACGCTCTACTACGCGGTGGAGGGCAGGCCGCCGTTCGAGCGTCCGGGGGCGCTGGCGACCCTGACGGCGGTCGTGAGCGAGAGCCCTTCCCCCGCGGCCCATGCCGGGCCGCTGGCGCCCGTGCTGCTGCGGTTGCTGGCCAGGGAGCCAGAGGAGCGGCCCGGGGCGTCGGAGCTGCGAAGGCTCCTCCGCCCCATCGCCGGCGACGGGGCGACGGCGGTCACCGATCCGGTGCGCCCGCCGGCGCCTCTTGCACCACCGCCGACGCGCACAGAGCCGGTCCGCCCGCCGGCCGCCGAGCCGCCACGCCGGCCGATCCCGTCCGCGCCGACCGCACGCGCCGACCCGTCGCCCGCGACCGTCCAGGCGCCTCGCCCGCCGGTGACAGCCTTCGCGCTGGACGGGCCGCGTCGCCCGGCACGGGGCGCCCTCGTCGCCGTGGCCGCCGTGCTGCTCGTGGCCGTGATCGCGTGGGCGGCGTCGAGGTCCGACGACAAGTCGCCCCGGGCCGCCTCCCCGGACACCACGTCCACCACAGGTGCCCCTGCGCAAGCTGGGGCGGCGGGTGTGCCGGCGGACTGGATCACCTACACCGACCCCAAGGTGGGTTACCGGGTCGCCCACCCGCCCGGCTGGCGGGTGAAGCCCCTCGACGCCACCCGCACCGACATCACCGACCCGGCCACCGGCAGCTACCTGCGGGTGGACTGGACAGCCACGCCGGGGCCGTCGCCCGAGGGCGCCTGGGAGGCGCTGTCGAGGAGCTTTGGGGCCCGCCACGAGGCGTACCAGGAGCTCGGCATCGAGCCCACCACATTCCAGAGCTTCGACGCGGCGGTGTGGGAGTACGCCTACACGGCCGGCGGCGCCCGCCTGCACGCCGTGAACCTCGGCTTGGTGACGGGCCCCCATGGCTTCGCCCTCAACTTCCAGACGCCGGAGGACCGCTGGGCATCGTCGCAGCCGATCTTCGAGGCGTTCAAGGCCTCGTTCCAACCCCCTGCGTGACGTTCTCTGGACGACGCCCGGCCACCGCCCGGCGCCAGGATCAGGCGACGATCTCGTCGGCGAGGGCGGCCCGCAGGTCCTCGTCCTGGACGAAGATGAGCTTGTTGAAGATGAAGAACTTGATCACCCAGAGCACGCCGAAGGCGCCGATGATCGACGCCATGATGATGGCCGCCTGCAGGGGCCGGCTGTCAGTGACGCCGTGGGCCCAGGTCTCGGCCAGGTCGGCCGTCCAGGTGGACAGGGCGAGGCCTACGAAGGCCAGCACCCAGAAGGGCAGGAGCTCCTTCAGCAGGTGCGAACGCCCGGACTTGCCCCACGTCCAGGTGCGGTTGAGGTAGTACGACGGCAGGCCGCCGGCCACGCAGGCACCCACGTTGGCCCACTTGGCCGTCCAGTGGAAGCCGATGTAGAAGCCGGCGAATGCGATTTGGCTCACGACCACCGTGACCACCGAGACGAGCATGTAGCGCACCGCCTTCTGACCGACGGGGGTCTGCGCCCGGGCGCGGAGGCTGCTCAGCGTCGACGCCACCGGTCGATCCTAACGGGCCGCCTGCGGCCCACCCGCATCAGGCGCCCATGGCGTGGTAGCCGCCGTCGACGTGGACCATCTCGCCGGTGGTGGCGGGGAACCAGTCCGAAAGCAGGGCGGCGCAGGCCCGGGCCACCGGCTCGGCGTCGCCGACGTCCCACCCCAGCGGGGCCCGCGCCGACCAGGCGTCCTCGAAGGCCGAGAAGCCGGGGATGGAGCGGGCGGCCACGGTGCGGATGGGGCCGGCCGCCACCAGGTTCACCCGGATGCCCAGGGGGCCCAGGTCGCGGGCCAGGTAGCGGCACGTCGACTCGAGCGCCGCCTTGCACACACCCATCCAGTCGTACGCCGGCCACGCCTGGCGGGCGTCGAAGTCGAGCCCGACGATGGAGCCGCCGTGCTCCTTCATCAGCGGAAGGGCGGCGGCCGCCAGCGCCTTGAGGGAGTAGGTGGACACGTGCAGGGCGGTGGCGACGTCGTCCCAGCCGGCGGCCAGGAAGTCACCGCCGAGGCAGGCCTCGGGCGCGAAGCCGATGGCGTGGATCACCCCGTCGAGGCGGCCCCAGCGCTGAGCGAGATCCTCGGTGAGGCGGCTCAGGTGGGCGGGGTCGGTGACGTCGAGCTCCAGCACGTCCGGCGGCTGCGGCAGCCGGCGGGCGGCCCGCTGCGTCAGCTTCATGGGACGGCCGAACGACGTGAGCACCAGCTCGGCGCCCTGCTCCTGGGCGACGCGCGCCACGCTGAACGCGATCGACGCCTCAGTGAGCACGCCGGTGACCAGCAAACGCTTGCCCTCAAGCAACATGTGGAGGCTCCCCTCAGTCTCGATGGTCGAAGTGCCGGCGGCCGCAGCCGCCGCCGAAGGCGGCCCCCACGGCTGCCGGCAAAGAAGGACGAGCGGAGGGTGGCCGGCTCAGCCGGCCACCCGGAGCCCGATCAACTCGGTGAGCAACCTCCGGTTGCGATCCGAAACTCATAAAGGCGTGTTGGCGTGGCGGCGTAGGGGCAGGCGCTCGCGCTTGGTGCGGAGGGCGCCCAGGGCGGCGGCCACCGCCCGGCGGGTGTCGCCCGGCTCGATGACGTCGTCGACGAAGCCCCGCTCGGCGGCCACCAGCGACGAGCAGTACCGCGCCGCGTAGTCCTCCTCGAGGGCGACGCGCTCGCGCTCGCGCTCGGCCTCGTCGTCGATCGCGGCCAGGCGGCGACCGTGGAGCACGCTCACCGCGCCGGCCGGGCCCATCACGGCGACCTCGGCGCCCGGCCAGGCCAGGCTGACGTCGCCCCCGAGGCCGCGGGAGTCCATCACGATGTAGGCCCCGCCGTAGGCCTTGCGCAGCACCACCGACACGCGCGGCACGGTGGCCGCCGCATAGGCGTGCACCAGCTCGGCGCCGTGGCGGATCATCCCCCGCCACTCAACGTCCTTGCCCGGCTGGAAGCCCGGCGTGTCGACGAAGGTGAGCAGCGGCACGTTGAACGAGTCGCACAGCTGCACGAACCGGGCCGCCTTGCGGGACGCGTCGATGTCGATCGTGCCGGCCATGACCGACGGCTGGTTGGCCACCACGCCCACCGGCTGGCCCGCCACGGTGGCCAGGCCCGTGACCATGCTCGGCGCGTGGAGGGCGCGGACCTCGAGGAACGAGTGCTCGTCCACCACGTCCTCCACCACCACCCGCACGTCGTAGGAGGCGGTAGGGCGGTCGGGCACCGACGCGGCGGCGACCTCGGTCTCCCGGTCGACGGGATCGGTGACGTAGCGGGCGGGCGGTTCCTCGTTGTTGTTGGCCGGCAGGAAGGCCAGGTAGTCGAGGACGGCGCCCAGCGCCTCGTCCTCGTCGGCCGCCTCGGCCCACGCCACACCCGTGCGCACGGCGTGCACGGCGGGGCCGCCGAGCGCGTCGTGGGTGACGTCCTGGCCGGTGAACCCGCGCACCACGGCCGGGCCGCTCACGTAGGCGTAGGAGTCCTTGGTGACCACCACGATGTCGGCCAGTCCCAGGAGGAGAGCGGGCCCGGCCAGGCACGGGCCGCTCACCACCATGGCCACCGGCACGACGCCCGACGCGGCGCTGAGCGCTCGGGCCACCTGGCCCCAGGCGTGGAGGGAGGCGATGCCGTGGCTCACATCGGCGCCCGACGTGGCCAGCAGGCCGATGACCGGGGCGCCGAGGTCGACGGCGGTGCGCACCAGGCGGGCGACGGTCTCGCCCTCAGCCGGGCCGATGGCGCCGCGGTGCTCGCCGCCGCCAAGGCGGAACAGGCCCATGGGCCGGCCGTCGAACTCGGTGAGCTCGGCCAGCGCAGCGGCCGACCGCCGGCGGGCCAGCGGCACCGCTCGGCCGTGCTCGTGCGATCCGCCGGGCAGCGGGCCGGGTCCGGGGTGGCCGCCCGGGCCCGACAGCAGGTCGCCCTCGGGACTCCCGCCGGCGGCGGCCGTCACTCGCAGGCTCGGACGGGCCTCCGAATGAACCACCCGTTCGGAAGAGGCGTCGCCTCTTTCCTCACGTGGTTCATTCGGAGGCCCGGATGACCAGGGTGGCGTTGTGGCCGCCGAACCCGAACGAGTTCGACAGCACGGGGCCGGTGGCGGCACGGGGCGAGCCCGCCACCACGTCGACGGTGACGTTCGGGTCGTTGCGCTCGTGGTTGGCGGTGGGCGGCACCAGGCCGTCGCGTGACGCCAGGATGGCGGCCACCGCCTCCACCGCGCCGGCGGCGCCGATCAGGTGGCCGGTGACGCCCTTGGTGGACGTGACCGGCGGCGGGCTGCCGGCGAACACCTTCACCAGCGCCTCCGCCTCGGCCGCGTCGTTGAGCGGGGTGGACGTGCCGTGGGCGTTGACGTGGCCGATGTCGGCCCCGCTGAGGCCGGCGTCCTCGAGGGCAAGCTCCATGCACGCCACCGCGCCGGCACCGTCGGGGGACGGGGCGGTGATGTGGTGGGCGTCGGAGTTGCGCCCGTAGCCCATGATCTCGCCGTAGATGCGGGCGCCGCGGGCCTCGGCCAGGTCCCAGCGCTCGAGCACCAGGAAGCCGGCGCCCTCGCCCATCACGAAGCCGTCGCGGTCGGGGTCGAACGGCCGGGACGCCCGGGCGGGGTCGTCCGAGCGGGTGCTGAGGGCGCCCATCTTGGCGAAGGCGGCCATGGCGACGGGGGTGATGGCGGCCTCGGCCCCGCCGGCCAGCACCACGTCGGCCGAGCCGTCCCGAATGAACCGGACGGCTTCACCCACCGCATGCGTGCCGGCCGCGCAGGCGGTGGCGATGCAGATGTTCGGCCCCTTCCAGCCGTGCCGCATGGCGATGGTGCCGGCCGTGGCGTTGGCCATCATCATGGGGACCAGGAACGGGCTGACCCGCGTGGGCCCCCGCTCGAAGAGGACCTTCTCCTCCTCCTCCTGGGTCCACAGACCGCCCACGCCCGTGCCCGCCACCACGCCGCAGCGGCCGGGGTCGGCGCCGAGGTCACCGGCGTCGGTCAGGGCGTCGGTGGCGGCGGCAAAACCCAGTTGGGTGACCCGGTCGGCCCGCCGGGCCTCCTTGTGGCCGAAGTACTCGGCCGGGTCGAAGCCGGCGACCTCGCAGGCGAAGCCGACCGGCTGCTCGGTTGCGTCGTAGCGGGTGATGGGAGCGGCCGTGGGCCGACCCTCGAGCAGGGTGGCCCAGAACGACGCCAGGTCGGACCCGGCGGGGGTCTTCACCCCCATGCCGGTGACCGCCACCCGGGGCCGGCCGCGGTGGTCGGTCGCGCTCATGGTCGTCCTCCTGCCCCTAGGTCCCGACGGGGAGCTTGCCCAGCACCACGTCGACCGCCTGGCCCACCGTGGTGATGTCGCCCAGCTCCTCCTCGGGGATGGTGACGTCGAAGCGCTCCTCGAGCGCCATCACCAGCTCGACCAGGTCGAGGCTGTCGGCCTCGAGGTCGTCCTTGAACCGGGACTCCTCGGCCACCACGTCGGCGTCCACGCCCAGCACCTCGACGGCGGCTTCCTTCACCGCGCTCAGCACCTCAGTTCGCTCCATGTTCCGCTCCTTCAGGTCGTGCGGCCGATCGACGGCCGCCGGCTCGATCTCGATCTCGTGTGCATTCCAGCAGGGTCAATGGCCCATTCCCAAGCCACCGTCGACGGGCACGACCGCTCCCGTGACGTAGGCGGCAGCGGGAGAGCACAGGAAGGCCACCACCGCTCCCACCTCCGCAGGCGTGCCCATTCTCCCAAGCGGGACGGCTGCCGTCATTTCCGCCCGACGCTCGTCGGTGACGGCCTCCATCATGGCAGTGGCGATGGGCCCCGGCGCTACCAGGTTCACGGTGATGTTGCGGGAGCCCAGCTCCCGGGCCAGCGACCGGGTCAGGCCGATGAGACCCGCCTTGGTGGCGGCGTAGTTGGCCTGCCCACCGGATCCGATGGAGGCGACCACCGAACCCATGTTGACGATGCGGCCCCAGCGCCGGCGCACCATGCCGGGCACGGCCCGGCGGGTGACGTGGAAGGCGCCGTCCAGGTTGGTGGCCACCACCTTGCCCCACTGCTCGGCACTCATGCGCATGAAGAGCCCGTCGGCGGTGATACCGGCGTTGTTCACCAGCACGGCCACCGGTCCCAGTCCCTGCTCGATCGCGGTGTAGGCGGCGTCGACGGAGGCGGGGTCGGTGACGTCGATGTGCACGGCGATGCCGCCCACGCCGGCCGCCGTCTTCTCGGCCGCCTCCCGGTTCGCGCCGTAGCCCACCGCCACCCGGTGGCCGCCGGCCGCCAGCGCCTCGGCCACCGCCTGGCCGATGCCGCCGGAGCCGCCGGTGACGAGGGCCACGGGGCCGGCGTCGTCCGCCGGCGCCGGATGCGCGCCCGTAGCCGTCACGACGGGTCGCCGTCCCAGCGCAGCACGGCGCTGGCCCAGGTCATCCCCGCCCCGAAGCCGGAGAGCAGCACGACGTCGCCACGGTGCAGCCGGCCCTGCTCGGACGCCTCGGCCAGGGCGATCGGGATGGACGCGGCCGACGTGTTGCCGTAGCGGTCGAGGTTGACGACGGCACGGGCGACCGGGACGCCGAGGCGGCTGCAGGCGGCCTCGATGATGCGCACGTTGGCCTGGTGGGGCACGAACACGTCGACGTCGGCCGGGGTGAGCCCGGCCCCCTTCATGGTGGTGGTGGCCGACTCCACCACGATGCGCACGGCTCGCCGGAAGACCTCCTTGCCCTCCATGCGCATGTAGCGGTCGCCCACTGGCACCTCGAGCAGCGGGGCAGCCGAGCCGTCGCAGCCCAGGTCCCAGGCCAGCAGGCCGGCGGCGGGGTCGAGCGGGCGGCCGAGGACGGCAGCGCCGGCGCCGTCGCCGAAGAGGATACGGGTGCCGCGGTCGTCGGGATCGGTGATGCGGGTGAGGGTCTCGGCGCCGATGACCAGGACGGGCCGGCCGCCGGCCATGCCGGCCGCCGCCACCATGCCGTACACGAACCCGGCGCAGGCGGCGCCCACGTCGAGGGCGCCGCAGCGCAGGCCCAGCATCTCCTGCACCAGGGCGGCGGTGGAGGGCAGCACCTGGGGCGGTGTGCAGGTGGCCACCACCACCAGCCCGATGTCGCTCGGGGTGAGGCCGGCGTCCTTGATGGCGGCGGCGCCGGCGGCAGCGCCCAGGGTGGCCGACGTGTCGGACGGCGCCGCCACTCGGCGCTCACGGATACCCGTGCGCTCGACGATCCACGTGTCGCTCGTGTCGAGCATGCCTTCGAGGTCGGTGTTGGTGAGGCGGGCGTCGGGCACCGCCATGCCCAGGCCGAGAACTGCTGCGCGCAAGCTAACCGACCCTGAGCCAGGCCACCGGCTGGCCCTCGCGCACCCGCTCACCGGCCTGCGCCATCATGGCCACGAGCCGCCCGGTGAAGGCGCTTCGCACGGGCAGCTTGCGCCCGCCGACCTCCACCATGCCCACGACCTGGCCCTTCTCGACGACGCCGCCCTCAGGGGCGCTCTCGTCGTCGACCGGGTGGAACACGCCCACGGCCGGCGCCAGGATGACCCGCTCGGGCACGCCCAACTGCTCGCCCTGCGTCAGAACGGGACTCATCGGGGCGCCATCCTGCGGATGGCGCTGATGAGTCCACCTGCCTTGCTCATCGGTTCGTTCGCCTGCGGCTCGCTCACTGGGGGGCCCTTTCGAGATCGTCGGTGCTGCGGACGCTGACGCCCGGAGCGATACGGCGGGCGAGACCGGCCAGCGTGGTGCCGGGGCCGACCTCCACCAGTTCGGTGGCGCCCATGCGCACGAGGGTTTCCACGGACTGGCGCCAGCGCACGGGGTGCACGAGGTGGTCGGCCAGGCGCCGGCGCCAGCCGCCGCCGTCCTGGTAGGCCTCGCCGTCGCCGTTGGAGACGACCGGCGTGGTACCGGCATGGAGGTCGGCACCCTCGAGGTCGCCGGCGAAGGCCACCCGGGCCTCCTCCATCAGCGGGGTGTGGAACGCGCCCCCGACCTGCAGGCGGGCGGTGCGGCGGACGCCGGCCGCGGGCGCAGCGCACACGGCGGAATCGACGCCTTCGGGGGTGCCGGCCACCACCACCTGGCCAGGCGCGTTGTCGTTGGCCACCCAGCAGGCGTCGGGGGCGGTGGCGCACACGGCGTCGGCCTGCTCGGGCGTGGCGCCCAGCAGCGCCACCATCTGCCCCTGCGTGCGGTCGGCGGCCCGCTGTGTGTGGCCGGCACGGCGGGCGGCCAGGCGGATCCCCTCGTCGAAGGGCAGGGTGCCGGCCGCCATCAAAGCGGTGATCTGGCCCAGCGAGTGGCCGGCGAAGGCCACCGGCTCGCCGATGGACCGGCCGACCTTCTCCCAAGCCATCAGCGACGACAGCAGCACGGCCAGCTGGGCATCCTCCGTGCGGTCAAGCTTGGCGTCAGGATCGAGGAGGAGAGGCGACAGATCCCGGCCGAGCACCCGCTCCGCCCGCTCGACCACCGACCACACCTCGTCGTCCCGCCACTCCTCGCCCAAGCCGGGGCGCTGCGCGCCTTGACCTGGGAACATGACACCTACGGGCACGAAGGACCTCTCGCTGTCGGGGGGGCAGACACCGTTCGGACCAGGGTCGACGCCGATTGGTTACAACCAATTGGCCGATTGGCTACACCAAATTGGTCTGGAAGTCCCCAGAAGGCAAGAGTAGGGCCGGTGACCGACACCGACTTCGTCGCCCTCCTCCCCCACCGTCCGCCCTTCCTGTTCGTCGATGTGGTCGACAGTTGCGAGCCTGGCAGGTCGTGCGACGGCCGCTACCTGGTGACCGGTGACGAGCCGTTCCTGGCCGGTCACTTCCCGGGCAACCCGGTCGTGCCCGGCGTCATCCAGCTGGAGGCGCTGGCCCAGGTGGGGGCGGTGGCGCTCCGGGCCCATCCCGACTTCGCCGACCGGCTCCCGTTGTTCGGAGGCCTCGAGAAGGCCCGCTTCCGCCGCATCGTCCGGCCCGGCGACGAGATGGCGCTCCACATCGTCATCGAGCGCCTCACCAGCCGGGGCGGGTGGGGCGACGCCCGGGCCACGGTGGACGACGCCGTCGTCTGCGACGCCCGGATCTTCTTCACCTTCGCTCCCACCTCGTCGTAGCCGCGCGGCCGTGGGCGGCCACGCTTCGTGGTCGTCCATTCACGCGGAAAGACCCCCACCGTCACCGGCCCGCAACGCGCCGCGTCCACCATCGCGGGTATGACGACCGCAACCGTCGCTCCTCCCCGGGCCACCCGCGCCCGCCGGCCCGCCCCTCGGCGGGTCGCCATCTTCGACCTCGACCGCACCCTGGTTCCCGGCTCCAGCCTGATGGAGCTCGGCAGGGCGCTGGCGGACCGCAAGGTCATCGACCGCACCACCGTCGCCCGCCATGCCGTGAAGGCGGCGGTGTTCTCCCGTCGGGGCCTCCCCGACTCCCGCATCGACCGCCTCCGGGAGAGCCTCCTCGCCGCCGCCGGCGGCCGTGACCACGACCAGATCAACTCGGTGGTCCAGGAGGTGGGGTCCGACATCGCCGGGTCGGCGTACCCCGCCGCCCGATGGCTGCTCGAGCGCCACCACGACGCCGGTGACGTATGCGTGGTGCTCTCGGCCAGCCCCCAGGAGCTGGTGGAGGTCATCGGCGCCGCCCTGGGCGCCGACCGGGCGGTGGGCACCCGCACCGAGGTGGTGGACGGCCGCTTCACCGGCCGCCTCGACGGACCGTTCTGTCACGGGGCGGGCAAGCTCGAGCGGCTGGAGAAGGAGATGGGCCCGATCGACCTCACCCGGGCGTCCGCCTACGCCGACAGCGGCTCCGACCTCCCGCTCCTGTCGGCCTGCGGCCACCCGGTCGCCGTGAACCCGGACCGCCGCCTCCGGGAGGCGGCCACCTCGGCCGGTTGGCCGGTGGTGCGCCTCTCGTAGGACCGGCGTCTGTGCGGCGCCGGCGCTGCGGAATCCCGACGCTGGGACCACAGGACGCGACCGCGGCGGAGAATTCGGCGCTCGTTCACCCGTTGTTCACCGCAGCGGCGGCACGGGGCCGGTGGGCTGGGAACACTGGCGTAGCGTGGATCCGATGGCCCGGCAGCTCGACGAACTGATCGAAACCCTGGCCGCCGCGCCACCCCCGGACTCTGGCGACCAGTCCCCGTACCTCAACCGCGAACTGTCGCTGCTCGACTTCCAGGAGCGGGTTCTGGCGCTGGCCGAGGACACCGCCCTGCCCCTGCTGGAGCGGGCCAAGTTCCTCGCCATCTTCTCCAGCAACCTCGACGAGTTCTTCCAGGTGCGCGTCGCTGGACTGAAGGACCAGGTGGCGGCGGGCGTGGCCACGGTGGGCCCCGACGGGATGACGCCGGCGGGAACGCTGGCCGCCATCCGGGAGCGACTCGGTGTCCTGACCGGCCGCCAGGCGCAGGTCTTCGTCGAAGGTGTCGTGCCGGCGCTGGCCGAGGCGGGCATCCACGTGTGCGACTGGGAGTCGCTCGGCGAAGGCGACGAGAAGCACGTGCAGGCGGTGTTCGAGGACATCTTCCCGGTGCTCACGCCCCTCGCCGTCGACCCGGGGCACCCCTTCCCCTACATCTCCAACCTCTCGCTCAACCTCGCCGTCATCGTGCGCGACCCCGTCACGTCGGAGCGCCGGTTCGCGCGCGTGAAGGTGCCGCCGCTCCTCCCCCGCTTCGTGGCCCTGCCCGACGGCGAGCGCTTCGTGGCGCTGGAACAGGTGATCGCAGCCCACCTCGGCCGCCTGTTCCCGGGCATGGAGATCGAGTGCCACTACCCCTTCCGGGTCACCCGCAACACCGACCTCACCTTGCAGGAGGACGGCGAGGAGGCCGACGACCTGCTCGCGGCGGTGGAGATGGAGCTGCGCCAGCGCCGGTTCGGGCAGGCGGTGCGCCTCGAGATCGACAGCCGGATGAGCGACGAGGCCCGCGACCTGCTCGAGCGGGAGCTCGAGATGGAGCCGGGGGACGTCTACATGGTGGAGGGCCCGCTCGGGCTCCGCGACCTGTGGGCGCTGCACGAGCTGGACCGACCCGACCTGAAGGACGAGCCGTGGCACGCGGTGACGCCCCCCGGCCTCGCCGTCGACGCCAACGACCACGTCGACGTGTTCGCCGCGCTGCGCGAGCGCGACATCCTCGTCCACCATCCCTACGACTCGTTCCGAACCACGGTCGAGGCCTTCGTCCGCCAGGCCGCCCGGGACCCGAAGGTGCTGGCCATCAAGCAGACCCTCTACCGCACCTCGGGCGACAGCCCCATCGTGAAGGCGCTCATCCGCGCCGCCGAGCGGGGCAAGCAGGTGTCGGCCCTGGTGGAGCTGAAGGCCCGCTTCGACGAACAGGCCAACATCGCCTGGGCGAGGGCGCTGGAGGAGGCCGGCGTGCACGTCGTGTACGGCCTGGTCGGCTTCAAGACCCACAGCAAGACCGCCCTCGTCGTGCGCCAGGAGGACGACGGCATCCGCCGCTACTGCCACGTCGGCACGGGCAACTACAACCCCAAGACGGCCCGCATGTACGAAGACGTCGGCCTGCTGTCGGCCAACCCCGACCTTGGCGCCGACCTCACCGATCTGTTCAATTTCCTCACCGGCTACAGCCGCCAGCAGCAGTACCGCAAGCTGCTCCTGGCCCCGACCCAGCTCCGCGCCCGCATGGTCGAGTTCATCGACAAGGAGGCGGGCCGCGCAGAGCGCGGCCGGATCGTCCTGAAGATGAACAGCCTGGTCGACAGGGCGGTGATCGACGCCCTCTACCGGGCGTCGGGCGCAGGGACGTCGATCGACCTCATCGTGCGCAGCATGTGCGCGCTGCGCCCCGGCGTTCCCGGGCTGTCGGAGAACATCCGGGTCAGGTCGATCGTGGGCCGCTACCTCGAGCACTCGCGGATCTTCGCCTTCGGCTCCGGCGAGAGCGGGAGCAAGACCCGCTACCTCATCGGGTCGGCCGACATGATGCAGCGCAACCTCGACAAGCGCATCGAGGTCGTGGTGCCGGTCGACGCCCCCGACCTGCAGGCCCGGCTCAAGGAGATCCTCGATGTCGACCTGGCCGACGACACGCTGGCCTGGGAGCTCCACGGCGACGGTCGGTGGTCGAAGGTGCCCACCACGAAGGGCCTGGCGTCGCAGACCCGCCTCCAGGAACTGGCCCTCGAGCGCCAGCGCGAGGAGGCGCAGTCGATGGTGGGCGAGCTGGCCTAGCGGCGCCGGTTTGGGCCGGCGGCCCGCAACGGCGAGACTTCTGCCCATGCCCGTTCTCCTCGTCCGGCACGCCGTCGCCCTCTCCCGCCGCGCCTGGACCGGCGACGATGCCGACCGCCCGCTCGACGACCGCGGCCACCAGCAGAGCGTCGCCCTGGTGGACGCGCTGGCCGCGTTCGACGTCGTGCGCGTGCGATCGAGCTCGGCCGCGCGCTGCGCCGCCACCGTGGAGCCGCTGGCCTCGGCCCGGGGGCTGGAGGTGGAGCCCGACGACGCCCTGTTCGAGGGCAACGGGCGCCGTGCGTTCGCGTCGGTGCGCGCACTGCTCGCGCCGACCTCCGACACGGCCGGGGCGGACGGCCCGGCGGTCGTGCTCTGCTCGCACGGCGACGTCATCCCCGAGGTCCTCGACTTCCTTGCGCACGAGGGCGCCAAGCTCGGCAAGGACGTGCGCTGCCAGAAGGGTTCGACGTGGGTCCTCCACATCGACGCCGGCAGGGTCGCCGGCCGATACGTCCCGCCGCCCGCATGACGGAGTACGACGACGCCGGTCGGGTCCGGGCCGCCGGCGGCGTCGTGCAGCGTGGCGCCCGGGCTGGCTCCGGGGCGACGGAGGTCCTGCTCGTGCACCGCCCGAAGTACGACGACTGGACCCTGCCCAAGGGAAAGGCGGAGAAGGGCGAGTCCGACGAGGACTGCGCCCTGCGCGAGGTGCAGGAGGAGACCGGCCTGCGCTGCGTGCTCGGCCCGCACCTGGTCGACGTGGCGTACTCCGACCGGTTCCGTCGGCCCAAGATCGCCCGCTACTGGGCCATGCACCCGGTGGGCGGCGACTTCGAGCCCAACGCCGAGGTCGACGAGGTGCGCTGGCTCCCGATCGACGACGCCGCCCGCCTCCTCACCTACCAGCGGGACCAGCAGGTGCTCGACGCCCTGCGCCCGCCCGCCTGACCTTCTGGTAGCGAAAATCGACCGCCAGCGGTCGGATTCCGGCACCAGAAGCCCTTCTCCCGCTAGGGCGGGATGACGATCCAGCCCCGGCGCTCCAGCTCGGCGGCGAGGTGGTCGTCCGGCAGGCGGCGCAGCATCCGGTCGTCGGCGGGCGCCATCGCCGGGCGGGCGGAGACGGTGGGCGCCCGATCGTCCGACGGAAGGAGCGCCGGAGCCGGGGCACCCGCGTCGAGCTCGCCCTGGAGCCGCTCGATCAGCTCGGTGGCCTCGTCACGCGTGAACCTGCCGCCAGCCTGGCGCTGGGTGAACCCCATCGGGCCGCGGGCGTCCCGGAAGTCGGTGTGGCCGGCACCCTGGAGGAGTTCGAGGAGCTCCTGCACCTGCTTCGCCGTGGCCGGCGGGCCCGCCGCCTGTCCGAACGCCATGGCGCCAGTCTCGCCCACGACCGTGACAGGCAGGGCTACAACAGCTCGGCCGCCATGGTGGCGAGGGGGCTGCGCTCGCCCTGGGTGAGGCGGATGTGGCCGAACAGGCCGCCGCCCCGGCCGCCGCCGAGGGCGGCGGTGAGGACGGCCATGGCGTTGTTGTCAGCCGAAAGGAAGGGGGCGTCGATCTGGCTGGTGTCGCCCGTGAACACCACCTTGGTGCCCTCCGCCGCCCGGGTGAGCACCGTCTTGGCCAGGCTGGGCTCGAGGTTCTGCGCCTCGTCGAGGAGCACCCACGTGCCGTGCAGCGACCGGCCCCGCAGGTACGTCACCGACTCCATGGTGAGCCTCCCCTCGGCCGTGATCTGGGCGAGGGTCTCGTCGGCCGTGCTCTTGCGCCGGCCGTCGCTCATGGCCACCACGGCGTCGTGGATGGCGCCCATCCACGGGTCCAGCTTCTCGTCGAGGGTGCCCGGCAGGTAGCCCATGTCCTGGCGGCCCACCGCCACGACGGGCCGGAAGATGGCCAGGCGCTCGTACCGGCGGGTCGACGGGTGGTTCCACACCTGTTCCAGCCCGGCGGCGATGGCCAGCAGGGTCTTGCCGGTGCCGGCCGGGCCGTCGAGGGCGACGACGGACACCTCGGGGTCGAGCAGCAGGTCGAGGGCGAGTCGCTGCTCGATGTTGCGCGGCTTGAGGTCGAACGCCTCCTGGCTCTGGCGGAGGAGGCACAGCTGGTCGCCCTTGCGCCGGCTGAGGGCCGACTGCTGGCCCGCCCGCAGCACGGCGAACTCGTTCTCCGACACGTCCTCGGCGCCGGGCACGTCGGTGACGTCGAGGCTGCGCTCGGTGAAGAGGCGGTCGATCAGGGCGCCGTCGAGATCGGCGATGGTGCGCCAGCCGGGCGAGTCGAAGCCCCGCCCGTAGGCGGGCAGCGGCACGTACTCCTTGGCCGCCAGGCCCAGGTGGGCGGCCTTGATGCGCAGGGCAGCGTCGTTCGACACCACTTCCACGTGTCGCCCGTCGAGTCGCAGCGAGAGGGCGGCGCGGATGATGCGGTTGTCCGGGACGGCCGGGTCGAGGTAGTGCTCGCCGAGCATCGTGGAGTTGACGCCGTTGAGCACGATGGCGAGGGTGCCGCCGTGGTCGAGCACCACCGGCTCGACCAGGGACCCGCCGGCCGCCACCCGCAACGCCTCGATGCGGCGCAGGGCATCACGGGCGGTCCGGCCCACGCCGTCGGCGCGCGTCTTGAGGCTGTCGAGCTCCTCGATGACGGTGAGCGGCACCTTGAGGGCGCAGCCGGCGAACTCGTGCAGCGCCCCCGGGTCGGCCACCAGCACAGAGGTGTCGAGGACGACCGTCTTGGTGAGCGGGGCGGCGCCCGTCATTGGGACGCTGATCGACGGCGACAGCACAAGGCGGCTCCTGGCGAGCTGGGGCCGGTCCCAGGACTGCGGAGCCGGCCCTGGGCGGGAACGAGCGTCATCCGCACACCACCATGCCAGCCGGGAAGGGCGGGGTGGTGGAGGGCATGACAGGCCACCTCACCTGGGGACCCCGTGGCGCGCGAGCGAGGCGTTGTCCCAGCCGGCCTCGTCGGTGACGTCGCGGCCGAACCACGGGGGTGGCTCGAAGGCGGCCGCGTCATCCGCCGACGGGAACTCCACCTCGGCCGTGCACAGACCGGCGAGAGGGCCGGCGTACACGTCGACGTCGGCGACCCGGCCGCCGACGTCGACCCGGTGACGCAGCTTCTCGATCCGCCGCCCCTCGGTGTGGGGCCACAGCGCCTCGGCCTCGTCGATGCCGATCCCCGCCTCCACCTCGGTGCGTACGAGCCCCCGGCCCGCCTTCACCGTGAGCACCGCCGCCGGCCCGGCGATGCGCACCCGCACCTGCACCTCGCCGTCCTCGGCGAGATACCCTTGCCGGAGTTGGCTTCCCGGGCCCAGCTTGTTGTCGCCGGGGAGGTCCGCCACCAGGAACTTCCGTTCGATCTCGGTCGTCACCACGCCAGCTTCGGCGATCGAAGGGAACTCCGCACACCCACCCGCCAATGGACGCCACCACATTCACCTCCAACGACCTCGCCGCCGCCGCCGCCATCGGCGCGCTCGGCGCCGCCGGCTTCGAGGTGGGGCCGGCGAAGGCCGTCGTCCGCACGCTGCTCGACACCTTCGACGGGCGCCTCCACGCCGCCGGCCTGCGCCTCGAGATGCACCAGGCGGGCGCCAGCGAGCTCGTACTGCGGGGCGCGGGGGTGGCCGACGCCCATGTCGCCTCCGAGGGGGCGCAGCCACGGCTCGCCGCCGACCTTCCCCCAGGCCCGCTGCGGGCCAGGTTGACGCCCCTCCTCGACGTCCGGGCCCTGGTGCCCGTGCTCACCGTGCGGGCCCGGGCCCGCACTGCCGTGCGCCGCGACCACGCCGGCAAGGGGCGGGTGTCGGTGGTGGTGTCGGAGCGTCTGTCCGTCGACGGAGCCTCTGCTCCCGCGTTCGACTGGGCGGCCGAGGTCGAGGCGTTGCCCGGCTATCCGAAGGACACCACCCGCGCCCGGGAGCTGCTCTCGTCCATCGGGCTCGCGCGCACCGACGGCGACGTCGTCGACGCGCTGGCGTACGCCCTCGACATCGATCTGGCCGGCTTCAAGGGGTCACCCACGGTGCCGCTCGACCCCTACGGCGACGCCCTGGACGCATTCCGGAAGGTGCTGGCCAACCTGGCGGCCGCCATCGACGCCAACCGGCCGGGCACCATCGACGATGTCGACCCCGAGTTCCTGCACGACCTCCGGGTGGCCGTCCGCCGCACCCGCTCGGTCCTCACCGAGGGCAAGGGGGTCCTGCCCGCCGACGTGCGCAAGGAGTTCCGCGCCGGGTTCGGCTGGCTCGGCAGGACCACCGGTCCGGCCCGCGACCTCGACGTCTACGTCATCGAGTGGGCCGACTACGTGGCACCCCTGGGGCCGGAGGGGGCGTCCGCCCTGGGGCCCGTCCTCGACGACATCGTGGCCCGCCGGGCGGCCGAGCACACCGCGCTGGCGAAGGTGCTGGAGTCGGCGCAGTACCGCCGCCTGCTCACCGGCTGGCACCGGTGGCTGTCCCGGGAATCGGTGGACAGGTCGGCCAAGGACGCGTCGCGCGACATCGCCACCGTTGCCACGGCGCGCATCGGCCGGGCCCAGGCCCAGGTACTCGACCGGGGACGGAGCATCGGCCCGGACACCCCGGCCGAGGTCCTGCACGAGCTGCGCAAGGACGCCAAGACGCTGCGCTACCTGCTCGAGTGCCTCGGCGGCCTCTATGCGCCCGGCCCCCGCAAGACGTTCGTCCAGCGCCTCAAGGCGCTCCAGGACAACCTGGGCGAGCACCAGGACACCGAGGTGCACGTGGCCCAGCTACGCGACATGTCCCGGAAGCTGCACGCGTCGGTGAGCGCCGATGCCCTCGTCGCCATGGGCCGGCTGACCGAGCACCTGGAAGGCCGGCGGCGGGCGGCCCGGGCCGAGTTCGCCGAGCGCTTCGCCGCCTACGACACGGGAAAGACCGAGCTGGCCCTCCACGCTCTGCTGCGATCGGCGGGCGGGCGGCAGCGGTGAAGGTCCTCGCCACCTACAGCATCAAAGGCGGGGTGGGGAAGACCACCTCGGCGGTGAACCTGGCCTACGAGGCGTCGCGCGCGGGCGCCCGCGTCCTGCTGTGGGACCTCGACCCGCAGGGCGCGGCGAGCTTCTACTTCCGGATCAGGCCGAAGGTGAAGGGCGGGACGAGCCGGCTGGTCGGTGCGCGGGGAGCACTGGAGGCGCACATACGGGCGACGGACCTGCGTTCCCTCCACGTGGTGCCCGCCGACTTCTCGCTCCGTCACCTGGACCTGCACCTCGACGCAACCAAGCGCCCGACGGAGCGCCTGGCCGCGCTTCTCGCCCCACTCCACGACAGCTACGACGTGGCCATCCTCGATTGCCCGCCCGGCATCTCGCTGGCCAGCGAGAGCGTGTTCGGGGCCACCGGCGCGCTGCTCGTGCCGGTGATCCCCACCACGCTGTCGGCCCGCACGCTGACCCAGCTGGCCGGGTTCCTGGAAGGGCTGTCGGGGGCGCCGGCACTGTTCCCCCACTTCACCATGGTGGACCGGCGGAGGAAGCTGCACCGCGAGCAGCTGGCGTCGCTGGCCGCCGCCTGGCCGGCGTTCCTGCCGTCGGTCGTTCCGAACGCCAGCGCGGTGGAGCGCATGGGCGTGGAGCGGGCGCCGGTGGCCGTGTTCGCCCCGTCCTCGGCGGCAGCGCACGCCTTCCGGGACCTGTGGGCCGACGTGGCCGCCCGGCTCTGGCCGTAGGCGCGCAGCCGCCGGTCAGGAGGCTGGCCGCCACTCCAGCATGACCAGCGTGGCGTCGTCCTCCAGGTGCCCGGCCCGGTGCTCGACGACGGCGGCGGCGGTGCGGCGCAGCACCTCCGACGCCACCAGCCCCATGCCGAGGTGGCGCTCCAGCAGGTCCTTCAGCCGGTCGACCCCGAACTGGTCGAGCCGGTCGGTGGCCGGCCGGGCCTCCGTCACCCCGTCGGAGTAGAAGACCAGAGCGTCGCCGGGCTCGAGCTGGCACTCGCCGACCTCCGGCTCGATGATCCCGAGCCCGAGCGGGTAGCAGGACTCGCAGGTGACCTCCGCCACAACCTTCGACCCCCGGGCCAGCAACGGGACGGGGTGCCCGGCGTTGACCCATCGGAAGCGTCCGGTGGCCGTGTCGAGCGACCCGATGTGGGCGGTGACGAACGTGTCGCCGTGGAACTCCGACGCCAGCGCCTGGTCCATGTGCCGGGCGATCTCGGCCAGGCCGTCGCCCCGGCGCCGGGCATGACGGAAGGCGGCCACGGCCAGGGTGCTCGCCATCGTGGCCCGGAGGCCGTGGCCCATGGCGTCGAGTATGAGGAAGCTGAGGGTCTCGCCGTCGAGCGAGTAGTCGAAGCCATCGCCGGCCACCTCGTATGCCGGCTCCAGGAGGCCGGCGATGCCCACCTCCGAGGCCTGGAAGGCGAGGGCGGGCAGCAGCATGTCCCACTGCATCTCGGCGGCCAGGCTCATGTCACGGCGCCGCCGGCGCAGCTCGACGAGGTCGGTGTAGCGGCCGGCGGTGTGCAGCAGGTGGCCCACGAGACGGCCGAGGTCCTCGCAGAGCAACAGGATCTCGTCGTCGACCTTCGCGAAGCCGAGCTCCAGCACGCCCACGCGCTCGGCCCGCTCGACGAGCGGGGCCCACACCCGCCGGCCGCCGTGCCACTCCGCCGAGACGACCTCCTGGCGCTGGAAGGCCCGGCCCGCCATGGTGCCGGCGATGGTGACGCCGTCGGGACGCTCGTCCAGCAGGTCGGTGGCGAGGCCGACCGGCTGCAAGGTGACCTGCTCGTAGTCGACGACGTAGATCACCAGGTGGTTGCCGCCGGCCTCGGCGAGCGCAGCGGCCACGTCGGCGGCAAGGAGGTCGGGGGGCGTGAGGTTGGCCCGCTTCAGCAGTTCGCTGATGACCTCGGCCCGCTGCACCGGGGCAGCCTAGAAGAGTGGCGCCGTCAGCCGCTCTCGGGCATCGGGCTCGGCGACGCCAGCGCCGTCCCGGGCGCACCTTCGAGGTAGACCAGGCTCTTCTCGAGGTGGACGACGGTGCCGTCCTCGGGGCGGGACTCGAACCGCACCCGGTCGACGAGCGCCTGCATGAGCGCGATGCCACGACCGCTCTCCGATACCTCGTCTGGCGGCACGCGGGGCGCCTCGATGTCGAAACCACTGCCGCTGTCGATCACCCGGATGACGCAGTCGTGCTCGGTGAGGGTGAACTCGACGTCGTACTCGTCACCATTGCCGGAGTGGTCCAGCACATTCGTGCAGGCCTCGGTGAGGGCGACCTCGATGTCACTCACGCAATTGTCCTCCACCCCGAGCTCCCGCAGCGTCTCTCGGCTTATGTGACGGGCGACGCCGATGGCGCGGGCGTCCCGAGGGAGCGACAGGCCCATCTTGATCTCCACGCCGCCACTTCCTCTCCGTCGGTTGCAGAGAACTGTTCCCCCTCGTTGCGAAGAACTACCCCTTGCGGGCTGCGGTCGCATGACGCGTCACGCAAGCAGGAGGACGGCGCGCCCGCGAAGAAAGGCGCTCCCGCGAAGAACGGGGGGGACAGCGAGGGAACGTGCCTCTAGCTTGACCCGGAGGCGCCCTTGCGCTCGCTCCAGCCAGTGGCGACGACGAGTCCCTCGGCGGCGAGCTCGAGGCGCCGCTCGAAGACGTCTTCGAAAAGGCCACGCTTGCGGCGGGCGCCCCACAGGTCGAGCTCCACGTCGGCAGTGGCGGCGAGCCACACCTTCACGCTCTTTTCCCCGATAGCGACCTCGACGTCGGCCACCGTACCGGCGTGGCCGCGGTCGAGGCCGTCCGCCACCTGGAGGAGAGCGGTGAGAACCCGCGTGGAGCCCCGGGTGTCGTCGTCGAGGGTGGCGAACGGCTCGAACGAGGCCTTCGGCTCCCCCTGGCGGTGGAAGCGGCCGAGGGTGGCCAGCACCGCCACCTCCTGCGGCGTGAAGCCCCGGAGCTGGCCGTGCTGGATCAGGTAGGCGGTGTGCTTGTGGTGCGACTCGCCCGACACGTGCTCGCCGATGTCGTGCAGGAGAGCTGCGTGCTCGAGCAGCTCCCGGTGGTCCTCGCCGAGGCCGTGCAGCGACGACGTCTGGTCGAACAGTGAGGTGGCGATCCGCGCCACCTGGCGGGAGTGGACCTCGCGCCAGCTGCAGCGCTGGCACAGGTCGACCACCGACGATGTCCGCATGACACGGGGGTCGTCGGAGAAGTCCGGCCCCATGTGTCGGCGCATCTCGACCAGGACCATGCCTTCCCGCAGCGCCCACGTGCCCACCACCAGCCCGTCGAAGCCGAACAGCTCCATGGCCACCAACGCCAACAGGGAGCCGGCCGGCGCCAGCTCGGCCCGGCGGGCGTCGAGGCCCGGGATGCGCCGGCGTGCGGACGCGGGGAGGCCCGCCAGCTGCTCGTGCAACTGCTCGACCGCCTGCCGGCTCACGTGATGCTGGTTCACCGAGATGGGCACGGCGCCCGTCTCCTCGGCCACGGCCATGCGGGCCAGATCGCACAGGGTGCCGCTGGTGCCGACGAGCAGCTTGGGCCCGAACGTCGCCACCGCCTCGGCGACCGGCTCCAGCACGGCCGTGATGCGCTTGCGCAGTCGGCGCAGGTCGCCGTTCGCCAGCGGCTCGGCGGGGTCACCCTTCACGAGCTCCGCCGTCAGGCGGGCCACCCCGAGCTTGAGGCTCGTCACCCAGGCCAGCTCCGTCGGGTCGCCCACCATCACCTCGAGGCTGCCGCCGCCCAGGTCGAGGCACAGGGCCGGGCCCGGATCGATGAGCACGCTCGCCTGGACGGCCCCGAAGATGAGTGCCGCCTCCTCGGTGCCGCTGATCACCCTCACCACCACGCCCGTCTCCGCCCTGATGCGGTCGACGAGGTCCGCGCCGTTCTCCGCCTCCCGGATGGCGCTGGTGGCACAGGCCACGAACTCGTCGGCGTCGGCGCCGTCGGCCAGCGCCCGGAAGCGCCGCACGGAGTCGACCGCGTTGTCGCAGGCTTCGTCGGTGAGACGACCGTGGCGGGCGACCACGTCGCCCAGCCGCAACATCTCCTTCTCCCGGAACAGCCGGTCGAACGAGCCGTCCGGGTGGGCATCGGCGACGAGCAGGTGAAACGAGTTGCTCCCGAGGTCGAGGGCGGCGATGCGCACTCCTCCAAGCGTAGAGGCGGTGGCGGCAGCCGCCGACTGTCCCCGCCGTGGACCTTCGGGGACGATGTTCAGCCCTCGTTCACCTCCCGTCCATCTGATGGTGGCTCCGCCGACAGGCGCCCGTCGTACGTTGACCTCGACTACGAACGCCCCATAGGAGGCCGTCCGACCCCATGAAGCGATCCCGTTCCCGCTCGCAGCCCGTGCTGCTCACGACCTTGCTGCTGGCGGTGCTGCTCGCCGCGTGCGTCGGAGGTGACGAGAGCTCGTCGAGCAGTGGGGGCACCGAGGCGTCGACCGTGACCACCCGGGCGACGCGGCTCTCCGGCACCCTCAACGCCTCCGGCGCCACGTTCCCGCAGGCGTTCTATGAGGAGGTAATCGCCGGCTACAAGGAGGCCGAGCCCGAAGTCACCATCAACTACAGCGGCGGTGGCTCCGGCAAGGGCCGCCAAGAGATGCAGGACATGGTGGTGGACTTCGCCGGTTCCGACGGGCTGGTCAAGCCCGAGGACGTCGCCAAGTTCAAGGGAGGCGAGTTCCTGTACGTGCCAACGATCACGGCGCCGATCACGGTCTCGTACAACCTCGGCGACGTGGAGGACCTCAAGCTCGATGCCCCCACCACGGCGAAGATCTTCCAGCGGGAGATCAAGCAGTGGGACGATGCAGCCGTCAAGGCTCTGAACCCGGGCCTGAAGCTCCCGGCGACGCCCATCACGGTGGTCCGCCGCGCGGACGGCTCGGGCACGACGGAGAACTTCACCAGGTACCTGGCCGCCGCCGCCCCCGGCGTGTGGAAGCTGGCCCCCGGGTCCACGGTCGAGTGGCCGGCCGACACCCAGGGCGGCAACGGCAACACGGGCGTTGCCCAAGCCGTCAAGAGCGCAGCCGGCGCCATCGGGTACGTGGACCTGTCGGACGCCCAGGCCGGCGGCCTGAAGTTCGCCGCATTGAAGAACAAGGCCGGCAAGTTCGTGAAAGCCACTGTCGGCGGTGCCACGGCCGCCCTCGAGGGCGTGACGCCCAACGCCGATCTGAGCTACAACCCGCTCGACGCGGCCGGCGAGAAGGCTTACCCGATCACGGCACCGACCTGGATCCTCGTCTACAAGAACCAGACGGACCGGGCCAAGGCTGACACGATCAGGTCCTTTCTCACCTACCTGCTCGAAGACGGGCAGAAGGTGGCGCCCGAGATCGGCTACGCCCCCCTCCCGGCCTCGTTCCGGGACAAGGCGCTCGCTCAACTCGACAACATCGTCCTTCCCTGAAACGCTGAGCGACGGTGAGCCGGATCCAGCAACCGGGCCCGGCTACCTCTCTCCTCCCATCCCGTTGACGACCGCATCCTCGTTCCGTCCCGCCAAGCCGGCGAGAGCCGACCGTGCCTTCCGCGCCGTCACGCTGGTGTCGGGGCTCACGGTGCTCGTCGTGCTCGTACTGATCGTTGTCTCCACCACCCGGGAGGCCATGCCGGCCTTCCGGGAGGAGGGCCTGGGCTTTCTCACCTCGGACCGATGGGCACCCAACGTCGACGCCTTCGGGGCGCTGCCGTTCATCTACGGCACGCTCACGATCTCGGCCATCGCCCTGTTGATCGCGGTGCCGGTGAGCATCGGCATCGCCCTGTTCCTGTCCGAGGTGGCGCCGCGGTGGCTGCGGCGCCCGGTGAGCTACGCCGTCGACCTGCTGGCGGCGGTGCCGTCGGTGGTCTTCGGCTTGTGGGGCCTGCTGGTGCTGGCCCCAGCCCTCACCGGCGTCTACGGATCCATCAGCAGGGCGACCGACGGTGTGCCCGTGGTAGGCACGCTCTTCGGCCCGCCGGTCAACGGCAAGAGCTACTTCACCGCCGGCATCGTGCTGGCCATGATGATCTCGCCCATCATCACCTCCCTCGTTCGTGAGGTCTTCGACACCGTCCCGCGTGCCCAGAAGGAGGCGGCCCTCGCCCTCGGCGCCACCCGCTGGGAGATGATCCGCCAGGCCGTGTTCCCCCACAGCCGCGCCGGCATGGTGGGCGCGGTGATGCTCGGCCTCGGACGGGCCATGGGCGAGACCATCGCCGCCGCCCTCGTCATCGGCTCGAGCCCGCAGATCACGGCCCGCCTGTTCGGCGCCGGCGACGCCATGGCCGCTGTCATCGCCAACCAGTTCGGCGAGGCCGGCGGAACCCACCGCTCCGCCCTTATCGGGCTGGGCGTGGTGCTTTTCGGCGTGACCGTGCTGGTCAATGTGGCCGCCCAGACGGTGGTGCGCCGGCTCTCCGCTGTGGAGAGCGGGCGATGACCCTCACGACCGAGGCGCCGGCGGCACTGCGCAGCACGGACCTGGGCGCTCGCACCGTGCGGCGGTCGCGCCGTGTCCGCGATGGCATCGCCACGGGGCTGATCTTCGCCTCGGTGCTCGGCGCCGTGGTGCCCCTCGCCTTCGTCGTCGGCTACGTGGTCCGCGAGGGTGCCCAGGTCATCGACCTCCATTTCCTCATCGACGCCGTCCCCATCTCGTCCCGGCGGTCCGGGCCGGGCATGGGACCCGCCATCGTGGGCACGATCGTCATCACCGGCGCCGCCGCACTGATGGCCATCCCGCTCGGCATCCTGGCCGCTATCTACCTGGCCGAGTACGGGAAGGGCAAGCGGCTCACACCCGTCATCCGCTTCCTGAGCGACGTCATGGCCGGCGTCCCGTCCATCGTCATGGGCCTGTTCGTCTACACGATCTGGGTGCTGCGCTACGGCCAGACAGCCTTCGCCGGCGCTCTGGCCCTCGGCGCCCTGATGCTGCCCATCGTCATCCGCTCCAGCGAGGCAATGCTGCGCCTCGTTCCGAGCGACCTGCGGGAGGCGTCCTACGCCCTGGGCGCCCGCCGGTCGCGGACGATCATCACGGTGGTGCTGCCGGCCGCCCTGCCCGGCGTCGTGAGCGGGTGCCTGCTGGCGGTGGCCCGGGCGGCGGGGGAGACGGCACCGCTGCTGTTCACGATCGGGGCCGCCCGGTCGTTCAACACCTACCTGCTCCAGGGCACCAACACGGCCCTGTCGACGCAGATCTTCCGCAACGCCCAGCTGCCCTTCGCCGGGCCCCAGGAGCGGGCCTGGGGGGCCGCCCTGACCCTCATCTTCCTGGTGCTCCTGCTCACCGTGGTGGCCCGCGCCGTGTCGGCGCGGTTCACCGTGCGGTAGGGCCGGCCCACCCGTTAGCGTCGTGACCGTTGCCCGAGCCGGTGGAGACCAGATGTCCGACAACCCTGTCACGGTGACGAGGCCCACGGGTGACCATGAGGTCGCCAACGGGCCCGTGCGGCGACCCGAAGTGCCCGTCTCGATCCACGCCGACGCCGAGACCGACACCGACGCCGTCTTCCGAGTCGAGAACCTCAACTTCCACTACGGCTCGTTCCTGGCCATCCGCGACGTCACCATCGACGTGTTGGGCAACCGGATCACCGCCGTCATCGGCCCGTCCGGCTGTGGCAAGAGCACGTTCCTGCGCTGCCTCAACCGGATGAACGAGTTGATCCCCGGCAACCGGGTGGAGGGGCGGATCTCCTACCACGGCCAGGATCTCTACGCCGCCGACGTCGACCCCATCGAGGTTCGGCGGCGCATCGGCATGGTGTTCCAGAAACCCAATCCGTTCCCCAAGTCGATCTACGACAACGTGTCCTTCGGCCCCAAGGTGAACGGCGTGAAGTCGGGGATGGACGACCTGGTGGAGGAGTCGCTGCGCCGGGCCGCCCTGTGGGACGAGGTGAAGGACAAGCTCAAGAAGAGCGCCTTGTCGCTGTCCGGCGGCCAGCAGCAGCGGCTCTGCATCGCCCGCTGCATCGCCGTGAGGCCGGACGTGATCCTGATGGACGAGCCGTGCTCCGCCCTCGACCCGCTGGCCACCAACCGCATCGAGGAACTCATGATCGAGCTCAAGCGCGACTACACGATCGTCATCGTCACCCACAACATGCAGCAGGCCGCACGGGTATCGGACCGCACGGCGTTCTTCACCGCCGAGGTCAGCAACCAGGGCCGTGAGCGCACGGGCGTGCTGGTCGAGTTCGACCGCACGGAGCGCATCTTCACCGCCCCGTCAGACCAGCGCACCGAGGACTACATCACCGGCCGCTTCGGCTGAGCGCCAGGCCGCCGGCCCGCTATGGAGTGCCGTTCCCCCGGCCAGGGTGATCGTCGCCGGCGATCGTCGCGCCCAGCGGCGGCGCCTCCTCGAGGTCGTCGGGCTCGTCCTCGTCCCGCCATTCGCCGGTGACCATGAACCGGACCCGGGCGCCCACGTTGACGGCGTGGTCGGCGACGCGCTCGTAGTAGCGACCGACCAGCGCCACCTGCACGGCTCGCTGGAGCTCGGCCTCGTCGAGCGCACCGCCGGTGAAAATGGTGCGGAACAGCGACTTCTGGAGGTCGTCCATCACGTCGTCCATGTCGGCGACGGCGGCCGCCTGGGCCAGGTCACCCTCCTCGAATGCGGTGATGGCCAGCCGGAGCTGGTCGGCGGCCTGCGTGCCCATGCGGTCGATGGTCCCCCGCACCTTGGGCTCGAGGCCGTGGGGGTACAGCCGGCGCGTGGCCTTGGCCACGTTCACCATGAGATCGCCGCACCGCTCGACCTCGTGGATCACCCGCAGGATGGCCACGATGGTGCGCAGGTCGCGGGCCATGGGGTTCTGGCGGGCCAGGAGGAAGTAGGCGCTCTCCTCGATGGCATGGGTGAGGTCGTCCATGGCCTGGTCCGACGCCACGACCCGCTCGGCCGCCTTCAGATCGGCGTCGAGCAGGGCCTGGGTGCCCGCCCCGATCTCCTCCACCGCCATGGCCGCCAGCTGGACGGTGTCGCTCTTCATCTTGTCGAGCTCTTCGTGGTAGCGGCGGCGGGTATCGACCATTGTCCCCAGTCTCGCAGACGTGCCCATGGCGGGCGGCGGGCTCACAGCGCGGCCTTCTCATAGCGGTACCCGAGGCCCCTGATGGTGACGATGCGGCGGGGGTTGGACGGGTCGGCCTCGAGCTTGGAGCGGAGGCGCTTGATGTGGACGTCGAGCGTCTTGGTGTCGCCGACGTAGCCGGTCCCCCACACGCGGTCGATGAGCACGTCGCGGGTGAGCACGCGGCCGGCGTTGTCGAGCAGGAGCTCGAGCAGGTCGAACTCCTTGAGCGGCAACGCCACCAGCTCGCCGCCGACGGTGACCTCGTGGCGCTCCGGGTCGAGCCGGACGTCGCCCACCTCGAGGGTCGAGCCGTCGCCCACGTCTTCGTCCTGGCGGGGGGCACGCCGCAGGACCGCCCGCATGCGGGCGACGAGCTCGCGCAGGCTGTACGGCTTGGTGACGTAGTCGTCGGCGCCCGCTCCCTCCAGGAGCACGATCTTGTCGATCTCCGAGGACTTGGCCGTCACCATGATGATCGGCGTCTTCGAACGACGGCGGATCTCACGGCACACGTCGACGCCCGACAGGTTGGGCAGCATGACGTCAAGGAGTACGAGGTCGGGACGCACGACGTCGAACTGCGTCAGCGCGGTGAGGCCGTCGCGCGCCACGTGCACCAGGAAGCCTTCGCGCTTGAGGCCCACCAGCAACGCCTCCACGAACGAATCCTCGTCCTCCACGATCAGGACGGTGGGCTGGGAGTCGGCCATCGACGCCATCGCTCAGCCCGCCTCGGCCACCAGGCCGACAGGGCCCGGGCCGGCGGGGAGGCGCAGGGTGAACGACGAGCCCTCGCCCTCCACGGACTCCACGACCACGTCGCCGCCGTGGTTCGACGCGATGTGCCGCACGATCGACAGACCGAGCCCGGTGCCGCCCGTGTCGCGGCCGCGGCCGCGGTCCACCCGGTAGAAGCGCTCGAAGATGCGGTCGAGGTCGCGCGAGGGGATGCCGATCCCGTGGTCGCGCACGACCAGCTCCACGTCGGCGCCGGCCGTCCGGGCGCCCACCTCGACCGTGGAGCCGTCCTCGGAGTACTTGACCGCGTTCTCCAGCAGGTTGGCAACCGCTGACACCAGCTGGCGGCGGTCGCAGAGGAGTATCCACGAACGGGGCACGTCGGTCACCTCCAGGTGAACCGAGCGCAATTCGGCCGCCGGCAGGATCCGATCGACCGCCTCGGCGACGACCTCGTAGACCCGCACCTTCTCGTGCGCCGTGGTGCCGTCCCACTCCAAGCGGCTCAGGTCGAGGAGGTCGTCGATGATGCGCGCCACCCGGAACGCTTCGTTCTGCATACGCCCGGCCAGGCGCTGGACGACGGCCGCGTCGTCCTCCTCGCCGAGGGTCTCGGCCAGCAGGCCGATGGCGGCGACCGGCGTTTTGAGCTCGTGGCTCACGTTGGCCACGAAGTCCCGGCGCACGGCGTCGATGCGCCTGCGCTCCGACACGTCCTCGACGGTGACCGCCGCCGCCCCGTTCTCCAGCGGCACGGCGGTGAGCGAGAGCATGCGACGGGGCGGGCCGTGGAGATCGAGGGGACGGGTCCCGGGCCGGCCGGCCGCCGCCTCGGCCAGGAGCTCAGAGAGGGCCCGCCACGCCAGCGCATCCGAGGCGCGGGTCCCGAGCAGGGCATCGGCCGCCTCGTTGCGGAACAGCACGGCATGGTCGGGGCCGGTGACCACGACGCCGAGCGGCAGCGCCTCCAGCGCGCCGGCCAGCGAGCGGGCCAGGCCGAGGGCGTCGAGGGAGCGGTCGACCGAGGCGGTGGCGGCGCGGGACAGGTAGGCGGTCACCGACTCGAGGTCGTATGACCGGGGTTCGGCCTGCGGCGGCTCAAGTCGGGCGGCCACGGCCAGCAACCGTTCACGGAGCCGGCGTTCGGCTCGGGCGTGGCGTGCCCACAGGACCAAGAGGCCCAAGGAGGCCAGCACGGCGACACAGCCGGACACGACCTGCACACCATGACCCTACGCGAGCCGCTGCGCTGTGCAGGCCCGTGGCCGAGCGTCGGCGCAGTGTTCACCCGACGTTCACCGCCTGGTGGCCGGGGCGTCACCCCCGGCGGGCCGGGCCGTGCCCGGTGAACAGCGGGTTGACGGGCGGCCGACACCAACAGCTTTGTCCCGAGGCTGTGGGTGACGAAGGTGTCCGCTCAGCCGCTGTAGCCCACCGGCAGCAGGCGGTCGCCGTCGGCCAGGCGGTAGTACACCTGCCAGTGGTAGTAGCCGTGATAGGCCCGCTCGTCGGCGCCCATCTGCTGGGCGTAGGCGGTGACGGCGTTCACGTAGCGCTGGCTGCGGTTGTAGGCGAACAGGGCCCGCCCCAGGTCGGCCGGGGCGCCGTTGCGGGCCAGGTAGCGGGCGGCGGCCAGGATGGCGTCGCGATTGGAGTTGATGTCGCCGCCCTCGCCGTACTGGTTCCACGTGGCGGGCAGGAACTGCATGGGTCCCTGGGCGCCGGCGGTGGACGTGCCCCGGATGCGGCCCATGCGGGTCTCCACCAGGTGGATGGCGGCCAGGTAGTTCCACGGCACCGAGAGGCTGGCCTCGGCCGCCTTGTAGTAGCCGAGCAGCTCGCCGGCCGGCGCCGGCGCCACGATGTTCCACGGGGGCAGGGCGGGTTGGGGCTTGGTGAGCGCCCGCAGCTCGGTGCCGGCGCTCACGTTGGCCCGCACGGTGGCGTGCAGCGACGGCGGGACCTTGTCGAGCACCTCGGCCAGCCAGTCGGGGTGGGCGGCCAGCTGGCGGTAGGCGACCTGCTGGGCCCGGCCGTGGCGTTCCAGGTCGGACACCGGCGTGCCGGGGTCGCGGATCGCCGCCTCACTGGCGGCGATGGCGATGGCGACCGACCCGGGGTCTCCCTCGGCCAGGGTGGTGACGCCGGCCGGCGCCGGGCCGGTGGTGGATGGGCGGGTCGTGGCCGGTGTGCTCGTTGTCGCCGTCGACGGCGAGGTGGCGGGCGCGACCGTGGTGCTGGTGGCCGCAATGGTCGTGGTGGTGCTCGTCGAGCTCGCCCCGCCGGCCGCCACCCTCGGGCCGTCGTCGCCCGAGCAGGCGGCGAGAACGGCGAGCGCGGCGAGCGCGGCGAGAACGGTGGCGAGACGGCGCATCGGAACCCATGCTAGGGACGCCGGCGCCGGGAACGACGTCATCCCAGGGTCGCGGCCCCCGGCACGACCGGCCCGGGCGTCGACCGAAGCCCTGAGGCCGGCCGGCGCGTGCGGAACAGGCCCTCCTGCACCACCGAGACCACGTGGGCGCCGTCCCCGGTGAAGATGCGGCCCTGGCCCAGGCCTCGGGCGCCGTGGGCCGACGGGCTCTCCTGGTCGTACAGCAGCCACTCGTCGGCCCGGAAGGGACGGTGGAACCACATGGCGTGGTCCACGCTGGCTCCCATGAGCTCGGGATCGAGCCAGCTGGTGCCATGGGCCAGCAGGATGGAGTCGAGCAGGGTCATGTCCGACGCGTAGGTGACCACGCAGGCGTGGAGCAGCGGGTCGTCGGGGAGGACGCCGTCGGCCCGGATCCACACCTGCTGGCACGGCGGCCGGGGGTCGCGGCCGCCCGTCAGGTGCGGCGGCTCGCCGACGTGGCGCATGTCGATCGGCAGGGGCCGGGTGTACCACTCCCCCAGCTGGGCCCGGAACGGCGCCAGCCGCTCGGCGAAGGTGGGCAGCGACTCGGGCGGTGGCGCCGGGGGCATAGGCAGCTGGTGGTCGAACCCGTCCTCGGCGACGTGGAACGAGGCGGCCAGGTTGAAGATGGCCTTGCCGTGCTGGATGGCCACCACCCGCCGTGTGGTGAACGAGCGGCCGTCGCGGATGCGGTCGACCTCGTAAAGGATCGGCACGGTGGGATCGCCCGGCCGGAGGAAGTAGGCGTGCAGCGAGTGGACGGCGCGCTCCGGCCCGACGGTCCGTCCCGCCGCCACCAGCGCCTGCCCGGCCACCTGGCCACCGAACACCCGCTGGCGCTTGTCGTCCGGGCTGCGGCCGCGGAAGACGTTCACCTCGATGGCCTCCAGGTCGAGCAGTGCGACGAGCTCGTCCACGGCAGCCATGGCGTCATCCTGGCAGCCGTCGGGGCGCGCCACCGCCCGGTGGCCAGAGACCACCGGGCGGTACGCGGTGCGCGCGACGGAACTGAGGGTCAGCCGGTGGCGGTCGTGGTGGTCGTGGGTCCCACGCCGTCGGGGCGGTGCTCGCCGGCCTTGCCTGCGCCGCCCGACTTGCCGTTGTCGGTGCTCCGGTGCTCGGAGCCCTGCTCCTTGACGGCGGTGGCGGGCGGGTGCTCCTCCTCCGACTTGCCGGGGCTCGCGGGTCGGCCGGCGTCGGCCGGCTTGCCGCTCTCGGTGTCGTCGGCCTTGTCGGCGTCGTCCTTGGCCTTCGTGGCCTTGGCCGCCTTCTCCGCCTCGGTGGCGTCGGCCTCGTCGGCCAGCGAGCCCAACGGCTTGCCGCAGTCGGACTTCGCGGCCACCTGGCGCTCGTTGGCGGGCGTGGCCGGGTCGTCGGGATGGGCCTTGACGTACTGGCCGTGGTTACCGACGAAGGCGACGGGCGGCGTGCCGGTGGTGCAGCCGGCAAGGAACCGCGCGACCTTCCCGGGCCCATCGGTGTCGGCTGCCTTGGCCGCCGCCTTCGCCTGGGCCTTCGCCGCCTTGTCGGCGGCCTTCGCGACCTTGTCGGCGGCCGACTCGTCGTCGACCAGCTTCACCGCCGCCAGGGCACTCTTGGCCACCGAGCCGGCCTGCTCGGGCAGGGACCCGGGCAGCGCAGCGGCCAGGCCGGTGCCGCCGAGGACGGCACCGGCCAGCAGGGCGCCCGCCATGAGCGGGCGCATGCGGCTGCGGGCGGCGACCGGGGTGGCGGCCCGGAGGTACGAAGCGTGCTGGTCGGCGATGTGGGGCTCGACGGGTTGGTTCCCGAGGGAGCGGAGCCGCCGAACCACGTTGTCCTGATCGTGTGTCTCCATATGCAGGGTGAGCGCCGGCCGGGCCGGTCAGGATACGGGTGGTCGCGAGGTCGGTTCCTCGGCGGGCGCCGGCGCCGGCTCCCCGGCCGGTTCCAGCGGCGCCCCAGGCGGCGACAACGTCCGTCCGAGGGCCTCCAGGGCCCGGTGCTGCAGGGCCTTCACCGCGCCGGTGCGGCGTGAGGTGATCCTGGCCACGTCGGCCAGCGGGAGGTCGGCCACGAACCGCAGCACCACCACCTCGCGCTGATCGGGCGTGAGGGTGGCCAGGGCGGCGACGAGGTCGGGGTCGATCGGGTCGGCGGGGGGCGGCGAGGTCGCCTCGGGCACGGCCCGGTCCACCAGGCGGGGCCGGCGGCCCACCCGGCGCCGGGCGTCCAGCAGGCGGTTGTGGGCGATGGAGAACACCCAACGTCGGAGGGCGTCGTCGTCGCCCCGGAACCGCGGCAGGTCGCGGGCCACCTGGAGGAACACCTCGCCGAGGACGTCCTCCGGCTCGGGCGCCCGCTGCGCCCGCAGGTACCCGAGGACGGCCGGCGCCAACGTGCTGTAGGCCTCGCCCGCCGATGCCATCGAGGCGCTACCTGGCGGTGATGGGCACGTAGTCCCGTTCCGGCGCGCCGATGTAGAGCTGGCGGGGGCGGGCGATCTTGGCGTCCTGCTCCAGCAGCTCCGACCAGTGGGCCAACCACCCCGACGTGCGGGGGATGGCGAACAGCACCGGGAACATCTCGATGGGGAACCCCATGGCCTGGTAGATCAGGCCCGAGTAGAAGTCGACGTTCGGGTACAGGCGCCGGGAGATGAAGTAGTCGTCCGACAGCGCCGCCTCCTCGAGCTTGAGGGCGATGTCGAGCAGCGGGCTCTTACCCGTGACCTCGAAGACCTCGTCGGCCACCTGCTTGATGATCTTGGCCCGGGGGTCGTAGCTCTTGTAGACCCGGTGGCCGAAGCCCTGGAGTCGGGAGCCCTTGCCGGATTTCACGCTCTCGAGGAAGGCGGGCACGTTGTCGAGCGAGGCGATCTCGGTGAGCATCCGGATGACCGCCTCGTTGGCGCCGCCGTGGCGGGGCCCGTAGAGGGCAGCGGCGGCAGCGGCGGTGGCGGAGTACGGATCGGCGTGGGACGAGCCCACGGTGCGCATGGCGGTGGTGGAGCAGTTCTGCTCGTGGTCGGCGTGGAGGATGAACAGCACGTCGAGGGCGTGGGCGAGGGCCGGGTTGGCGTCGAACCGGGGCTCCGCCACCTTCCACATCATCGACAGGAAATTGGATGCGAACCCCAGCGAGTTGTCGGGGTAGACGAACGGCATGCCCACCGAGAAGCGGTGGGCGGCGGCCGCAAGGGTGGGCATCTTGGCGATCAGCCGGACGATCTGCTTGTTCCTTGAGACCGGGTCGTGGATGTCCTTGGCGTCGGCGTAGAAGGTGGACAGGGCGGCCACCGCCGACACGAGCATGCCCATCGGATGCGCGTCGTAGTGGAAGCCCTCGAGGAACCGCTTGCGGACGTTCTCGTGGATGAACGTGTGGTACGTGATGTCCTTGACCCACTCGCCGTACTGCTCGGCGTCCGGCAGGTCGCCGTGCAGGAGGAGGTACGACACCTCGAGGTACGTGGACTTCTCGGCCAGCTGCTCGATCGGGTACCCGCGGTAGCGCAGGATCCCCGCCTCACCGTCGAGGTAGGTGACCGCGCTCTCGCACGCGCTGGTGGCCATGAAGCCCGGGTCGTGGAACATGACGTCCGGCAGCGCCTTGCGCCACTGGTCCGACGCCACCCCTCCGTGCACGATGGGGATCTCGAAGGAGTCCCCGGTGCGGTTGTCGGTGACGGTGATCGACTCGGTCGGCACGGATGAAACGCTACTGCCGCGCGCTGCGCCCGGTTTCCGGAGCCCTCAGGGGCGGAAGGTCCACTCCCCGAAGCGGTTCTGCCCGAGGCGGTCGGCGGGGTTCTTGCCCGTCGACGACTCGTCGTACGACCAGTCCGGCTGCTTCTCGAGGAAGCGCTCGTCGAGCACGGCCACGCCGTCGTCGATGTCGACCAGTTCTGCGATCAGGTACGGCTCCACCGGCCCGATGGTGCCGGCCACGTGGGCGTCGAATTCGTGCCCGTAACGGCCCAGGATGCTCTGCATCACCACCTGGTGCTGGTGGGCCAGGTAGCAGCGGGCCCGGTCCGACACGGTGCCGGACCGGGTGGTCACCTCGGCCAGGTGATGGTCGGTCGCCTCCGACAGGCTGACCGTGCGGAGGAGGTCGGCCAGCTCCAGGCCGCCCAGCTTGCACGGCGTGCACTGGCCGCAGCTCTCGACACCGAGGAACCGGGAGACGCCGGCGGCCAGCGCCGGCATGTCGACCGTTTCGTCGAGCACGATGAAGCCACCCGACCCCACGCCGCTGCCGATGGCCTGCATGTCCTCGTAGGTCACCGGGGTGTCGAGCAGCTCGGCCGGGATGATCCCGTTGGCCACGCCAGGAAGCACGGCCTTGACGCGGTGGCCCCGCCGGGCCCCGCCGCCCACCATCTGGATGACCTTGCGCAGGGACGTGCCCATCATCACCTCGGCCACGCCGTGGCGCCTCGAGGCGCCGGTGACGGTGACGGTGATCGTCCCCGGCGACTTCTCGGTGCCGAGGGTGCGGAACCAGCCTGCGCCCCGGGCCATGATGCGGGGCACGTTGGCGATGGTCTCGACGTTGTCCACCAGGGCGGGCGGGGCGATCAGCTCGTGCTGAGGTCCGGCCAGCTCCACGCGCGACGACACGCCCGAGCCGGCGGCCGTCCCGGTGGCCCGGCGGGCGTGGCGCTCCACGCCCCGGCGGAACGGCGGGGCGAGACGGGGGAACGGGTACCGGCCGTCGATGGCCTCGAGGAGCGCCGTCTCCTCGCCGTAGAGGTACTCGTCGGGGCCTTCGAACACCTCCAGGTGGACGCCCTCGGCCCACCCCGCGGCCTTGACCTCCTCGATGGCGGCGCGGACCCTGGTGACCTCGCGGCCGAACGAGTGCTTCAGCCCGAACACGACGTGGTCGGCGCCGACAGCCAGGGCGGCGATGAGGGCCCCCTCGATCACGTGGTAAGGGCAGCGGCGGATGATGGAGCGGTCCTTGAACGTGCCGGGCTCGCCCTCGGCCCCGTTCACCACTACCGTTGTGGGCTCGGAGGTGGACCTGTTCTCCACCATCGTCCGCCACTTGCGGCCCGTGGGGAAGCCGGCGCCACCCCTGCCCCGCAGGCCGGAGGCTTCAAGCTCGCTGATAAGTTCCTCGGCGCTTTTCGTGCGGGCGACCTCCAGGCCGGCGCCGCCCCTGCGAGCCACGTACTCGTCGAGCGAATCGATGGTCTTGGGCCACAACACCCGACGTGCGGTTCTCACACCGCCAGTGTTCCCCGAGGTGACCGCGATCGTCACATCGGGGCAGGTTCATCGACGGCTCAGTCGGCTGAAGACGACCAGGAACTCGCGCTCGCCGGCCAGTTGACCGACGGTCCGGACCGCCGGGCCTCCAGGGGGATCGGCGGGCTATTGCGTGGCGGTGGTCCGCGGCCGGGAGGCGGCCGGCGGCGGTTCGGCGGCGGCCGATGGCGACCCATCAGCGGGCGCCACGACCGACACCGGGAGGACGACGGAGAACGTGGTGCCCTCGCCCACGGTGGAGGCCACCTCGGCGCCGCCGCCGTGCGCCTCGGCGATGGCGGCCACGATCGACAGCCCCAGGCCCGTGCCGCCCTGCGCCCGGGACTTGTCGGCCCGGTAGAACCGCTCGAACACCTTGGCCGCCACCTCGGGCTCCATGCCCGGGCCGCGGTCGGCGACCTCCAGGCGGGCCCGGCCAGACTCCACCCGGACCGACACCTGCACCGGCGTGCCCGCAGGCGTGTGGGCACGGGTGTTGGCCAGGAGGTTGCCGAGCACCTGGCGCAGCCGCATCTCGTCGCCCCTGACGGTGACCGGCGAGGCGACGAGCTCGATGGACCGGTCGGGCTCCACCGCCCGGGCGTCGTTGACGGCGTCGGCGGCGATGTCGTGGAGGCGGACCTCACCCAGCTCCAGGGGGCGGCGCTGGTCGACACGGGCCAGCAGGAGGAGGTCCTCCACCAGGGTGCCCATGCGGCGGGCCTCCTGCTCCATCCGGCGCATGGCGTCGCTCAGCTGGTCGGGCTCGCGCAGGCCGCCGGCCCGCCACAGCTCGGCATAGCCCTGGATCGACGTGAGCGGCGTGCGCAGCTCGTGCGAGGCGTCGGCCGCGAACCGCCGGACCCGGTCCTCCGACTGCTCACGGGCCCGGAAGGCATCCTCGATGCGGCCCAGCATGGAGTTCAGCGCCACCCCGAGGCGTCCCGCCTCCGTGCGCTCGCCCGGGTGCTCCACCCGCTGCGACAGGTCGCCGGCGGCGATGGCGTCGGCGGTGCGGGCCATGTCCTCGATGGGGTGCACGCCGAGGCGGAGCATCCACCACGACACCAGCCCGAGCGAGGCGAGGACGGCGAGGGTGCCGAACACCTGGACCAGGCGGATGCGCTCGATCGTCCTGTCCACCTCGTCGAGCCTGATGCCGACGACGATGGCGCCGTAGCGGGGGTCATCCACCGCCACCAGCCGCCACCGGGCGGAGCCCTGGAGCGACGCCGTCGTGAAGGGCTTCGGATCGGCGTCGGGGTCGGTGAGGTTGGAGAGCAGTTGGCTCCGCCGCAGCGCGGGCGCCTCGGTCTCGTCGAAGAAGGCGGAGCTCAGGGGGGTGAGCGTGTCGGCGTTGGGGTCGCCGACCGCGATGAAGTACTCGGACAGGGTCTGCGCTTCGTTCGACGGGAAGGTGCGGTCGGGCCCGCCCCGGCCGTGGTCGTCGCCTCGGAACACGGGGCGTGAGGCCACCTCTACCAGCTGGCGGTCGAGGCGGTCGAGGAGGAAGCGCTGGATGGTGCTGGAAAGCACCACGTTGGTGACGATGAGCACGGCGGCCACGCCGATGAGACCGGCGAGCAGGCGCCGGCGCAGCGACATCAGGACACCCGGGCGGTGTAGCCGACCCCACGGACGGTGTGGATGAGGGGAGGTCCGAGGGTGTCGATCTTCTTGCGGAGGTAGCTCACGTAGGTCTCCACGACGGTGGCGTGCCCGCCGAAGTCGTACTGCCACACGTGGTCGAGGATCTGGTTGCGGGAGAGCACCCGGCCGGCGTTGAGCAGCAGGAAGCGCAGCAGGTTGTACTCGGTGGGCGACAGGTCGATGGCCTGGCCGGCGCGGCGCACCAGGTGGGCGTCGTCGTCCATCTCCAGGTCGGCCAGCACCAGCTTCGAAGAGCTCTTGCCCACGCCCTGGCGGCGCAGGATGACCTGCAGCCGGGCCACGACCTCCTCCAGGCTGAACGGCTTGGTGACGTAGTCGTCACCGCCCAGGGTGAGCCCCCGCACCTTGTCGTCGACGGTGTCGCGGGCGGTGAGGAACAGCACCGGCACCTTCTGTCCGTCGGTGCGCAGCCGGCGGACGATCTCGAAGCCGTCGAGGTCGGGCAGCATCACGTCGAGCAACATGACGTCGGGGTTGAACTGCTCGACCTCGCGGAGTGCGTCCCGTCCGTTGGCGGTGACCCTCACCTCGAAGCCGAAGTGGCGCAGAGCCGAGTCGAGCAGGAAGGTGATGTTCTCCTCGTCGTCGACGACGAGGACCCGGCTCTTGCGGTCGGTGGTCATCGCGGTCACCGATTCGCCTCCATGCCCCTGATGTTCCCACCGGAACCTGGGAGGATGCTGTGAGTCCGCTGGAGGGTCACTGGACGCGCCCCCGCCCTGGTCACCTCGACTCCTTTTGGCTTTCTGACCCCTCCGGACCACCGATGGCCCTCCATGTGACGTCGTCGTGCACGCCACGTTTCGCGCCCGTGAAACCACGAGCCGGAGCACCTCCCGGCCTGTCGCCCGTGCCGAGTACAGCCCTACCGTGGCCCCGTGGTGGTCGACCAGACAGCGTTTCTCGCCGATGAGGCTGCCACCGGCTCGACCTGGAGCGCCTCGCACTGCGCCCTCGTCGACCGGTGGTTGACCGGACTGTTCGACGAGGCGATCGGCATGGACGCCTCGGGCGTCGCCCTCGTCGCCGTCGGCGGCTACGGCCGCTCGGAGCTGTGCCCCGGGAGCGACATCAACGTGATGGTCGTCCACGGGGGACGGACCGACATCGGCGCCGTCGCCGACCGCGTCTGGTACCCGGTCTGGGACAAGGGCCTGCGCCTCGGGCACACGGTCTGCACGGTCCGCGAGGCGCTCGACGTGGCAACCGACACGCTGGATGTCGCCACCGCCCTGCTGTCGACGCGCCACGTCGCCGGCGACCCCGAGCTCACTGAGCGGCTGGCCGAATCGGCCCTCGGCCAGTGGCAGAAGCAGTCGAAGCGGTTCCTGGCCGAACTCGGCACGCGGGTGGACCTGCGCCACCAGACTGCGGGCGAGGTGGCCTTCCGCCTCGAGCCGGACCTCAAGGAGGGACGGGGCGGCCTTCGGGACGTCCACGCTCTGGAGTGGGCGGAGGCGGCACAGCGGATCATGCTGGAGCACGACCGGGCCAGCCTCGCTACGGCCTACGCCGTCCTGCTCGACGTCCGGGTGGAGCTGCAGCGCGTGGGTGGGCGGGCCGGCAACGTGCTGGCGCTGCAGGACCAGGAATCGATCGCCCGGGCGCTCGGCCTCGCCAGCGACGAGGACCTGATGCGAGCGGTGGCGAGCGCGGCGCGGACGATCGCCTGGACCAGCGACGACACGTGGCGGCGGATCCGCTCGGCCCTCCGGGGCCCGGTGGGACGGGCCAACGGGCGGGCGCGCGACCTGGAGGACGGCCTCCAGCTGCGCGACGGTGAGATCCACCTCGGCGTGGCCGTCTCGCAGGCCGACACCACGCTGGCCCTGCGGGCGGCGGCCGCCGCCGCCGGGCAGCAGAGCGCCATCGACCGCGACTCCCTCGAGCGGCTCGCCGCCGGCACCGACTCGATGCCAGAGCCGTGGCCGGCCGAGGCCCGCCGGCTTTTCCTCGAGCTCCTCCTGCGGGGGCCGTGCGCCGTTCCCGTCGTGGAAGCGCTCGACCAGCGGGGCGTCTGGGCACGCATCCTGCCCGAGTGGTCGGCCGTGCGGGCCCGCCCCCAGCGCAACCCGTACCACCGCTACACCGTGGACCGGCACCTCCTGGAAACGGTGGCGGCCGCCGCCCGCCTCGCCGCCCGGGTCGACCGGCCCGACCTCCTCGTCCTGGCCGCCCTCCTGCACGACCTGGGCAAGGGCTTCGACGGCGACCAGGGCGCCGCCGGCGTCGACCTGGCCACAAGGATCGCCACCCGCATCGGCCTTCCGCCCGACGACACGGCCACGGTGGCATGGCTGGTCGAGCGACATCAGCTCCTCCCCGAGGTCGCCGGCCTTCGCGACCTCGACGACTCCACCACCATCGACCGCGTTGCATCGGTCGTCGGGACACCTGGCCGCCTGGCCCTTCTGGCCGCCCTCACCGAGGCCGACGCCCTCGCCACCGGCCCGGCGGCGTGGGGTCCCGGCAGGTCGCGGCTCGTCGGCCGGCTCGTGGAGCGGGTGGCCCTGGTCCTGGCGGGCCGCACGGCGGCGTCCACCGTCGACTCCAACTTCCCGACCCCCGCCCAGCTGGAGCGCCTCGCCGCCCCCGGGCGCTCCATCGACGCCACCGACGACGTGCTCACCATCGTCACCGACGACCGGCTCGGCGTCTTCAGCCGGGTGGCCGGCGTGCTGGCGCTGCACGGGCTCGACGTGGTGGCCGCATCCGCCTACTCGAGCGACGACGGGCGGGCCCTTTCGGAGTTCCGGGTCGCCGACCCCGTCCGTGGGGAGATCCCGTGGACGAGGGTGCTGGCCGACGTCGAGCGCGGCCTCGACGGTCACCTCGCCATCCCGGCCCGCCTGGCCGAGCGGGCCCATACCTCTGCGCGGGTCAAGCGCACGGTCGCCCCCCGGACGGCGGTCAAGGTCACCTTCGACGACGATGCCTCGGCCGACGCCACCGTGCTCGACGTCCAGGCGCCCGACGCCATGGGCCTGCTCTACCGGATCACCCGTGTCTTCGGCGACCTCGACATCGACATCCGCTCGGCCCGCGTGCAGACGATGGGCAACTCGGTGGTCGACTCCTTCTACGTCCGGGACCGCAGGGGCAAACCCATCAGCGACCCGACGCTGCGGGCCGAAATCGAGCGGGCCCTGGTGCACAGCCTGAGCAATTGAGCCTTTGCCGCGCCGGGCCAGGAGGGCCCCGATGGGCGGCAGACGACCTCTTGGACAAGCAGCGGTCGACCGCGATCGCCACCGGCCACGATGTCGTTTTTTCGCCAGACTTGCGGCCGACCCTCGTCCATGATGGAAAGGTGCACGAAGACGTGGAGTTGTGCCGCCGAGCCGTACGCTCCAGGGACGCCCGCTTCGACGGCTGGTTCTTCACCGCCGTGATCACCACCGGCATCTACTGCCGGCCGAGCTGTCCGGTCGCTCCTCCGAAGCCTGCGAACATGCGGTTCTACCCGAGCGCCGCGGCGGCGCAGCAGAGAGGCTTCCGGGCCTGCAAACGATGCCGGCCGGACGCCACTGCCGGGTCGCCCGAGTGGAACTGCCGCGCCGACCTGGTGGCCAGGGCGATGCGCCTCATCGCCGACGGGGTGGTTGACCGTGACGGCGTGGGCGGCCTCGCCGCGCGCCTGGGCTACAGCATCCGCCAGGTCGAACGGCACCTGCGTGCCGAGCTGGGGGCCGGGCCGTCGGCGCTGAGACGCGCCCAGCGGGCGCAGACGGCTCGGCTGCTGATCGAGACATCCACACTGGCGATGACGGAGGTCGCCATGGCGGCCGGGTTTGCCAGCGTCCGGGCCTTCAACGACGCCGTCAGGGAGGTGTTCGCGCTGTCGCCCACCGAGTTGCGCCGGCGTTCCACGTCGGCTTCGACGCCTGGCGCCCTCTCCCTGCGCCTGGCGTTCCGGCAGCCGTTGTGCCCCGAAAACCTCTTCGGCCACCTCGCCGCCGCTGCCGTGCCCGGGGTGGAGGAATGGCGGGACGGGGTGTACCGGCGCACGCTGCGCCTGCCCCACGGCCACGGCATCATCGCCCTGCGCCCGCTGCCCGACCACATCGGCTGCCAGCTTCGGCTCAGCGATCTCCGGGACCTGTCGGTGGCGATCAGCCGGTGCCGGCGCCTGCTCGACCTCGATGCCGACCCGGTGGCCGTCGACGGTGCGCTGGCATCGGACCCGGTCCTCGCCCCGCTCGTACGCGAGGCGCCCGGCCGGCGGGTGCCCCGCACGGTCGATGCCGAGGAACTCGCCATCTGCGCCGTGCTCGGCCAGCAGGTCTCCACGGCAGCGGCGTGCACCCGCGCCGCCCGATTGGTCGCGCGCCACGGCGAGCCGGTCGCCGACCCCGATGGCGGGCTGACCCACCTGTTCCCGACCACGGCAGCGCTCGCCGAACTTGATCGCACACGCCTCCGTCTCCCCCGGGCGCGGGGGGATGCCCTGGGTGGGCTCGTCGCCGCCCTGGTCGCCGGCCGGGTCGACCTCGGCGTCGGGAGTGACTGGCAGCGGGTCCGGGCCGACCTGAGCGCCCTTCCCGGGCTGGGCCCATGGACCGTCGAAACGATCGCCATGCGGGCCCTCGGAGACCCGGACGCGTTTCTCCCCACAGATCCCGGGATCCGCCGAGTCGCCACCGTGCTCGGCCTTCCCGCCACGCCGGCCGCGCTCTCGTCCCGGGCGGGAGACTGGCGTCCGTGGCGGGCCTATGCCACCCAGTACCTGTGGGCCGCTGGGGTGCATCCCACCAACCGCCTTGCGAAGCGAACAGTACGAAAGGACACCGGCATGATGACCGACCAGGTCCAACGGGCCCACTGGACGATCGAGAGCCCGGTCGGCCCGCTCACCCTGGTCGCCACCGGCGATGCGCTCTGCGGCCTGTACATGCACGAGCAGCGGCACCGACCGGCAGACGACTCCCTCGGGGAGTCCGACGACGCGCCGTTCGCCCCGGTCCTCGACGAGCTGGAGGAGTACTTCGCCGGGCGGCGACGGCACTTCGCAGTCCCGCTGGCGCTGGCAGGGACGCCGTTCCAGCGCCGGGTCTGGGCCGCGCTGCGCGAGATCCCCTATGGCCGGACGGTGACCTACGGCCGCATCGCCGCCGAGATCGGCCGGCCCTCCGCCTCGCGAGCCGTCGGCCTTGCCGTCGGTCGGAACCCGATCGGCATCGTCGTCCCATGCCACCGGGTCGTCGGCTCCACCGGCCGGCTCACCGGCTACGCCGGAGGCTTGGACCGCAAGCGGCACCTGCTCGCTCTCGAGGGCAGTCTTTGCCCGGCGCGGGATCAGGCCGCCGATCTCTTCCAGGCGTGAGGGTGCTGCCGTAACCGGGCCTCAGTTGACATCGGGGCAGCGTCGCCCCTACTAACCCTGGTAGCGAATGCAAGCGTTGCGTACCAGGGGAGGCGAGTTGCCGTCGGTAGCTGTCCAGCCTCGCCGCTCGAGCGGCGCCCCGACCAGTCCGTTGCAAAGGAAGCAGCTCAACCCGCAGAGCATCGTGTTGCTCAGCGCCCTGCATTTGGTGGCCGCCTTCGCGGTGTGGAACATCTTCCGCAATCCGCCTTCGGGCCGGGTCTGGTTCCTCTTCGTCGCCCTCTGGCTGATCCCGCAGCTGGGAGTGACCGTGGGGTATCACCGCATGGAGACGCACCGCGGATTCAAGTGCAGGCCGTGGGTACGGGGAGTCCTGCTGATCTGTGGCGGGCTGGCCATCCAGGGCGACGCCAACGGCTGGGTCCTCAACCATCGGGTCCATCATCGCTACGAGGACCAGCCCGGGCTCGACCTCCACTCGCCGCTCGAATACCCGGGTCTCAAGGGCCTTCTCTGGGCCCATGTCGGCTGGCTCCTCTGCCGGTACGAGCGACCGGCTCAGTTCCAGGTCTCACCCCGCTTCGAAGCTGACCGGCTGATCTGCTGGCAGCGCCGGTGGTACCTGGCGCTGGGGCTGACCAGCTTCATCATCCCCTTCGTCCTGGCCGGCTGGAACGGCCTGCTCGTCGCCGGTTTCGCCCGGGTGGTCATGGCCCTGCACATCACGTGGTCGGTGAACTCGGTGTGCCACAAATGGGGCAGGCCGGCCGTCGACTCGGCCGGCAACGAGTACCTGGGCGACGACAGCCGCAACAACCGCGTGGTGCAGGTCCTCGGCCTCGGCGAGGGCTACCACTCGAACCACCACGCCCAGCCGGCCTCCGCCTTCCACGGGTGGAAGCCGTTCAGCTTCGACCCGTCCAAGTGGGTGATCCTGCTGCTGGAGAGGACCCGGCTGGTCTGGGCCGTGCGGCGACCCGATCCCGACTTCGAGCTCAAGCCCCACCAGCTGGACGGCGCCGGGCAGCTGTCCGAGGTGTCCTGAGGGGTCACGGTGGCCACGGAGAACCGTGGTATCGAAAAGTGTTCGGCTCCCGTGGAGGTGCGGCGTAAAGCGGACCGTGATCTCGAAGGTCCTGGTGTCGCCTGGCTCAGGCGCCCATGCGGCCCTCCAGGCACAACAAGGCGTCGATGGTGAGGCCGAGGTCGAGGCGCTCACCGCCCCACATGCACGCCCCGGCGGATGTGGCGGGGGATGGTGGGCATGGCCCTGCCCACGCTGAGCGGCTCCCCACCGCCGTCAAGGCCCATGACCACAACTGTCGAGTCGCAGGCCAGTCGCCGGGCTGCCTCTGAGATCAGGAACGGGCCGTCGTCGATCTCGCCAACCCCGTTGGTGACACCGGCCAGGGTGTCGTGGGCCACGGTGACCACCACCTGGTAGCGCTCACCGCCGTCCCGGGCGGCGGGGCCGCGGGCCAGCATCGTCTCGGCCATGGCCACCAGGGCGTCGGCCCGGCTGGCGGGGATGCGGGCGGCCTCCGCATTGCGGCGGCGAGCAGCTGCCACGGTGTCGGCGGAGGGTGCCTCGGCGGGCCCGGGCGATGCTGTCGGATCGTCGACGTCGTCCCCGGACGATCCCGCGGGATCGTCGATTTCTGTGGACAAGTCCAGCTGTGACCCCGGATCGTCGGTGTGCTCAGGCGACGGTCCCGCGGGATCGTCTCCGGCCTGGTCGCGCAGGGCATGCGCACGCCGGCCGTGCAAGAGTCTCTTCCCGTGCCGGGCCCGCAAGGAGCATCCTCATGGCTGCGGGTGACGGCGATTCGCGGCAAGGGCCGAGGTCTCGTCGCCGGCTGCAAAATCGCCCGGGGCGACATCGTCGACGCCGCTCCCGTCCTTGTCGTCCCGGCGCGGTCGTCTGCCGTCGTGCAGGAGACCGTGCTGGGGCGGTACACCTTCGCCTGGGACGATCGCACCGGGAGCGTGGCCCTCGCCCTGGGCCGGGTCTCGCTGTTGAACCATTCCTACACACCCAACCTGGCGGCCGAGAAGCGGGTCGCGTCCAGGACGATCGTGTTCGTCGCCCTTCGGGACGTCGACGAGGGCGAGGAGCTGACCATCAACTACCACGGCGACGCGGACTGCCGGGATCCCGTCGGGTTCCCCGTCGTGGGGAGCTGACGGGAGCGCCCGCCGGCGGCGGGTGCGCCGCCGCCGAGCGACGATGAGCCCCGCCGGGTAACCGACCGCGCCGTCAGGTGTAGCGCCGCATGGCGGCGACGGCCGAAGCCCCGTAGCGCCCGCCGAAAAGCACGGCGTGCACGAGCAGCGGCAGGATCTGCCACAGCTCGACGCGTTCCTCGTAGCCGTCGGCGAGCGGCGTCGACTCGTCATAGGCGGCGAGGAAGCGGGGGCCGGGCGCACCGAAGAGCCGCAGCATGGCGAGGTCGACCTCGCGGTGGCCGCCATGGGCGGCGGGGTCGACGAGCCAGGGACGCCCGTCAGCGCCGGTCAGCACGTTGCCGGCCCACAGGTCGCCGTGGAGGCGGGCCGGCGGCTCGGCGGGCCCGGCGAGCTGGGGCAGCCGTGCAGCCACCGCGTCGAGGAGGCCCGGCGCCTCGGGCGGCAGCGCCCCGCGCCGGGCGGCCATGCGGGCGAGCGGCTCGAGGCGGCGCGTCACGTAGAACGACGCCCAGTCGTCGCACGGGTCGTTGGGCAGGGTGAGCGGCCCGAGCACGAGGTCGTGGGCGCCGCCGTGGTCCGGCGCGCCGGCGGCGTGGACGGCGGCCAGGCCGCGGCCGAGCTGCTCGTCGGTGGACGCCGTCCGGCGGCCCGCCTCGACCCAGGAGAGGGCGAGAAAGCGATGCGCGCCGGGTTCGTCGGCGACGGCGAGCACCTCGGGCACGGGCAGCGCGCCCGGCTCGCCCAGCCATGCCAGGCCCTCGGCCTCACGCCTGTACGCGTGCGGCGCGGCGTCCGCTGCGGTCTTGACGAACACGCGCTCGCCGCCGGCCAGCTCGGCCGCAAAGGCGTCGTTGAGGTCCCCGCCGGTGATCGGGCGCAGGTCGATGACCGGCGTGGCGAGCGCCTCGGCGAGGGCGTCAGCGAGGCGCACGCAGCTCGGCGAGCAGACCCACGCAGGCCGCGTCGACGAGGTCGATCACCTGGTCGAAGCCGTCGCCCGCGCCGAAGTAGGGATCGGGCACGTCGAGGTCCGGCGCGCCGGCGGAGGCGGGATCGAACTCCCGCAGCAGGCGGACCTTGACGCGGTCGCGCTCCGTCCGTGCCAGGCGGCGCAGGTCGCGCGCGTTGGCCCTGTCGCAGGCGAGCACGAGGTCGAAGACGTCGAAGTCGCCTGCCCGCACCTGACGCGCCGCGCCGCCGACCTCCAGGCCCCGGCTCGCGCCTGCAGCGACCGACCGGGGGTCAGGCGGGTCGCCCGCGTGCCAGTCACCCGTCCCCGCGCTGTCGATGACGATCTCGTTCTCGAGACCCGCTTCGCGCACCCGCGCCCTCATGACCGCCTCGGCGGTCGGAGAGCGGCAGATGTTACCCATGCACACGAAGAGGATGCGGGTAGGGGCCACGGTCTTCCCACGCTATCCAGGGTCGTTGCGGGACTCACCACCGGTCCGGGAGCGACCAGGGGAGGTCGTTCGGCGCACGTCTCCTGATCGGATGACGATCGAGTCGAGAACTTGTATCCAGTCTGGATCTGGACCGACTCCACCATCGGGGGTAGGCTCCGGGGCATGCAAAGGGGGACATCCGTCGACACTGACGCGGTGCTCCGCCGTCACGGTCTGCAGGTCACGGCACAGCGTCTGGCCGTGCTGCGGTCGGTGTCAGATCGGCCGCACAGCACGGCGGACGACATCCACAACGTCGTGCGGGCCGAGATCGGCGCCATCTCACGTCAGGCGGTGTACGACGCCCTGGCGGCCCTGACCGACAAGGGCATCCTCCGGCGCATCGAGCCCGCCTGGTCACCCGCCCGCTACGAGGACCGGGTCGGTGACAACCACCACCATCTCATCTGCCGGACATGCAGCCGGATGGTCGACGTCGACTGTGCGGTCGGCGACACCCCGTGCCTGACGGCCGCCGACGACTCGGGCTACGAGATCGACGAAGCCGAGGTCGTGTACTGGGGCCGGTGTCCCTCGTGTGCAGCAACGCAGGTGCAATGAGCCATCCCGAGCGATCAGCGAGACAGGAGACTGACCGACGTGTCTGACACAGGCAGCGACAGCGAAAACCCAGCAATCCCCGCCCCGACTCCCAAGCCGCATCGGCCGAGGTCGAACAGGGACTGGTGGCCGGACCAGCTGGACCTGACGGTCCTCCACCATTCGCCCCTGTCCAATCCGATGGGTGCGGACTTCGATTACGCCGAGGAGTTCAAGGCCCTCGACCTCGACGCGCTGAAGCAGGACATCAACGCGGTCATGACGACGTCGCAGGAGTGGTGGCCGGCCGACTACGGCCACTACGGCCCGCTGTTCATCCGGTTGACCTGGCACGCCGCAGGCACGTACCGCATCGCCGACGGCCGGGGCGGTGGCGGCGAGGGTGCGCAGCGCTTCGCGCCGCTGAACAGCTGGCCCGACAACGCCAACCTCGACAAGGCGCGCCGGTTGCTCCTGCCGGTCAAGCAGAAGTACGGCCGGAAGCTCTCCTGGGCCGATCTCCTGGTCTTCGCCGGCAACTGCGCCCTCGAATCGATGGGGTTCACGACCTTCGGCTTCGGCTTCGGGCGGGAGGACATCTGGGGGCCCGAGGACGTCTTCTGGGGCCCCGAGGACACGTGGCTCGGAGACGAGCGCTACAGCGAGGACAGGGAGCTCGCCGGCCCTGTCGGCGCCGTGCAGATGGGTCTGATCTACGTGAATCCGGAGGGGCCCAACGGGAACCCTGATCCGCTCGCTGCCGCCAGAGACATCCGTGAGACCTTCCGTCGTATGGCGATGAACGACGAGGAGACGCTTGCGCTCATCGCCGGCGGGCACACGTTCGGCAAGTGCCATGGCGCGGTCGACCCGGAGTACATCGGGCCGGAGCCCGAGGGCTGCCCAGTCGATGCGCAGGGCCTCGGCTGGACGAACAGCTTCGGCAGCGGCAAGGGCGTCGACACCATCACCAGCGGGCTCGAGGGTGCATGGACCAACGAGCCGGCGAAGTGGGACAACGGTTTCTTCGACAACCTGTTCAAGTACGAATGGGAGCTCACGACGAGTCCCGCCGGCGCCAAGCAGTGGACCCCCACGGATCCCTCGGCCCAGAGTGACGTTCCCGATGCCCATGATCCGTCGAAGCGGCACGCTCCCATGATGCTGACGACGGACCTGGCGCTGAAGTTGGATCCGATCTACGGGCCGATCGCGAAGCGCTTCCACGAGAATCCTGACCAGCTCGCCGAAGCATTCGCCAAGGCCTGGTACAAGCTGTTGCACCGCGACATGGGGCCCATCTCGCGCTATCTCGGTCCGTGGGTCCCGGAGCCGCAGCTGTGGCAGGACCCCGTCCCCGCCGTCGACGGGGAACCGATCGGGGACGAGGACATCGCAGCGCTGAAGGGCCAGATCCTCGCCTCGGGCCTGTCGATCTCGCAGCTGGTCTCCTGCGCCTGGGCGTCAGCGGCCACCTTCCGCCGAACCGACAAGCGGGGCGGGGCGAACGGAGCGCGGGTCCGCCTTGCCCCACAGAAGGATTGGGAGGTCAACAGCTCGAGCGGACTGGCGGCGGTGCTGCAGGCCCTCGAGGAGGTCCAGCACGCCTTCAACAGCGCACAGTCCGGCGCCACGAGGGTCTCGCTCGCCGACCTGATCGTGCTGGGCGGGTGCGCCGCCGTCGAGCAGGCGGCGAAGAACGCGGGGCACGACGTCACGGTGCCGTTCGTGCCGGGGCGCACGGACGCCTCGCAGGAGCAGACCGACGTGGAGGCGTTCGCCGTGCTCGAACCGACCGCCGACGGGTTCCGCAACTACCTCCGGGCCGGAGAGAAGTTGCCGCCGGAGACGCGGCTGCTGGACCGGGCCAACCTGTTGAAGCTCACCGCTCCCGAGATGACGGTGCTCATCGGCGGCATGCGGGCCCTGGACGCCAATGTCGACCACGCCGCGCACGGGGTCTTCACGGACCGGCCCCAGACGTTGACCAACGACTTCTTCGTGAACCTGCTCGACAACAGCACGGAGTGGAAGACGTCCGTCTCGTCCGAGAACGTGTACGAAGGACGCGATCGCGCCACGGGCGACGTCAAGTGGACCGCCACCGCCGTCGACCTCGTCTTCGGCTCCCACTCCCAGCTCCGAGCCATCTCGGAGGTCTACGCATCCGACGACTCGAAGGAGAAGTTCGTGCGTGACTTCGTGGCCGCGTGGGACAAGGTCATGAACCTCGATCGCTTCGAGGTCGCCTGAACGACGCCCCAGGTCTGGTGACCGGTGCACGAGAACCGGTCACCAGACCGCCGCCCGAGCCGGCGGTTCCCGGGTTGTCGGCGATCCGGGTCTGAGCCCAGCCGGGCGGAGCGCCGGCGGTGACTAGTCCTTTCGGGCCCGGGCCACAACGGTCCTGTGGTCGGCAGCGTCTTGTGTCGAAGTCTGACCTGTGCTTACTTCCGGCGCGTCCATCGCTGACAGCGACATCGACACCACCGCATCGTCGGCTCCCCCGTCCTTCGCCGGCGCGGAGCTGCCCGAACCCGACTCGCGGCGGCGCAAGTTCGCCGTCCGCAGTGTCGCCCTCCTCGCCATCGCCGTCAGCGTGGTGTACCTGTGTTGGCGGGTGCTGTTCACCCTCGACATGGGGGCCTGGTACCTGTCGGTGCCGCTCGTCCTGCTCGAGGCCCACGCCGTGGCGGGGCTGGCCCTGTTCACCTTCTCGCTGTGGGATGTGGACGCGGTGGCCCCGGCGCCCGAGCGCCAGCGCACCGATGCGCGGGTCGCCGTGCTCATCCCCACCTTCAACGAGCCCACCGAGGTGCTGCTGCCGACCGTGGCCGCAGCTGTGGCCCTGCAGCCCGACCACGAGACGTGGGTGCTCGACGACGGCGACCGCCCCGAGGTGCGCGCCCTGGCCGACCGCCTGGGCGCCCGTTACCTGGCCCGCACCGACCGCTCGCACGCCAAGGCCGGCAACATCAACAACGCCCTGATGGTGATCGACGCCGACCTGATGGCCGTGCTCGACGCCGACCACGTGGCCGCCCCCGGGTTCCTCACCCACACCCTCGGCTACTTCGACGACCCGAAGATCGCCGTGGTGCAGACGCCCCAGGACTTCTACAACCTCGACTCCTTCGAGCACGACGCCAACCACACCTGGGCCGACCGGCGCCGGCGCAGGGCCCGCTTCAACGAGCAGGCCCTGTTCTACCGGGCCATCGAACCGGGCAAGAACCGTTGGGACGCCGCCTTCTGGTGCGGCACGGGCGCGGTGGTGCGGGTGTCGGCCCTTCGTGAGGTGGGCGGGGTGGCCACCGAGACGGTGACCGAGGACATCCACACCACCATCCGCCTGCACCGCAAGGGCTGGCGCAGCGTGTACCACAACGAGGTGCTGGCCCGCGGCCTGGCCGCCAGCGACGCCGGCCAGTACCAGGCCCAGCGGCTGCGCTGGGGCATCGGCGCCATGCAGGTGCTGCGCACCGAGAACCCGCTTACGGTCTCGGGTCTGCGGCTCCGGCAACGCATCGCCTACGGCGCCACCCTGCTCGGCTGGTTCGACGCGTGGCGCTCCCTCGGTTACCTCGTGCTGCCGCCGGCCGTGCTGTTCAGCGGGGCCGTGCCCATCCGCTCCCGTCCGCTCGTCTTCGGGGTGGCCTTCGGTGTCACGTTCCTGATCCAGCGTGTCGCCCTGGCCCTGCTGGGGCGCGGCTTCGCCCCCCAGGGCATCTCTACGGTGTTCGAGCTGGTGCGCATGAGCCCGAACCTGCGGGCCACCCTCACCCTCTTCCGCCCCGGCGGCCGGGCGTTCAAGGTCACGCCCAAGGGCCGTGTGGGCGACGAGCGCACGCGCACCCAGGTCCCCAAACTGCTGTCCGCCGCGCTGGTGGTCAGCCTGGTCGCCGCCGTGTGGTTCGCCCTGTCGGCCGCGGGTCGCACACCCCTTTCCTACGACGAGCCGTGGGCGGCCTACGGCGCCGCCTTCTGGCTGGGGGTCAACGCCCTGTTCGTGCTGGCCGCCATCCGCCGCATCCGCTCGGAGCGCTTCGCCGGCGAGCGGCGGGCCAGCGTGCGCTTCGACGTGACCATGCCCGGGCGCCTCGACGGCGGCGCCTGCCGTATCCACGACATCTCCCTCACCGGCGCCAAGGTCGCCGTCCCGGCGGAGCGCGCCGGCTCCCTGCGCTCAGGTGACGGCCACCACCGGGCCCGGGTGGCCATCCCCTTCGGTGACGTGGTGTTGCACCTCGACGCCGCGGTGCGCTCTGTGCGGCCGGCCGGCGAAGCCGACGTGGTGGTGGGCCTCGAGTTCGAGCCCGGGCAGGACTCGACAAGGGCGAGGCTGGCGCTCGCTCTATTCAACGCCCAGCTGGTGCCGGAGTTGGAGCCGGCGCGGGTGGTGGTGGCGGCGGCGGCCGGGGCTTTCGTCACACCGGCAGTTCTGGTCGCTGAGCCGGCGGGGGTTTCGGTCGCCGAGACGGCGGCGCTCGTGCCCAGCGCCGTGTCGGTGGTCCCGCACTGCGACGTCGCGCCCCTCATGCCGAGCGCCGTGCCGGCGGCGTGGGTCGAGGCGGCGGCGACCGAGCCGTGGGGCCCACTCGTCCCGGTGGCGACGGAACGCTCCGCGTTCGATCCCGCCGACCACCACGAACCGATGCCGGTACACGCCGCTCTGGCCGACGCCGGGTCGGGTGCGCCGGCCACTTTGCCCTGGCACCGCAGCGCCGACGATGTGCTGCCGGCGGGCAGGGGCCGCCCTTCCCCGGGCTCCCCTGCCGAGCGCCTCCGCCACTCCCACGCCTGGATCAGCGACCTGGGACGAGCACTGCGGGACGGCGCCGGCCGGCGCTGACCGACGCCCACGCCCCTGCGGCGACCACATCGGCTCACGACGTGGGTCTCGCTTCGGAGGGTCACGCCGTACCGAAGGCTGCCAGGAGTCGGGCGGTGCGGCCATCCCGTTCACGAAGGGGTGGATGCCCACCCACTCGCCGTGTGCAACTGCTGTGACGTCAGCCACCTCACGCAGCGCGTCGACCATCGACGGGCGCACCGGCGGGAAGAACCGAGTCGAGAGGTGGCGGGGAAGTGAGGCCACCGAAGAACTCGGCTCTGGTACCGGGCCACATCAGCACCCACACGCCGACGCGGTCGGGCATCGTTGGGCCACGCCGACGGGGCCGGCCTCCCTTTCGAGGCGACGTTGCGGGCCGATGGACCGGCCCCGGGCGAGGCGCCCCGAATCGACGCGCACGATGACCTCAGCGGGGCTCGGCGGCTTCGGGGGCGGCGTCGCCACGGTGCCGTTGGAAGCTGCCGCGCCGGCCGGCGCAGCGGCCGTGGTCCCCGCAAGGGGTTCGGTAGCGAGCAGCGACGGCGAGCCCGAAGCGGTCGGGGGCAGGTGAGGCCCCGTCCGCGGTTACCGTGTCCGGGTGGCTTCGGTTGCGCCCGCACCGCATCGGTTCAGCGTCGATGAGTACCACCGCATGGCCGAGGCGGGCCTGCTCGGTGTGGACGACCGCGTGGAGTTGGTCGAGGGGGAGATCATCGACATGGCACCGATCGGGAGCCGCCACGCCGCCTGCGTCGACCGCCTCACCCGCCTCTTCGTCAGCCGGCTCGGCGAGCGGGCGATCGTTCGTGTGCAGAGCCCGGTGCGGATGGGCGATCTGTCCGAGCCCCAGCCCGACGTCGCCGTGCTGGCCCCCCGCGGCGACTTCTACGCCGGCGCCCACCCGGGCCCGGACGACGTGGTGTTGGTGGTGGAGGTGGCGGACACCACGCTCGGCTGGGACCGGGGCGTGAAGGTCCCCCTCTATGCCCGGGCGGGGGTGGCCGAGGTGTGGGTGGTGGACGTAGGGGCCGGGGTGGTCGAGGTGTCCCGCCGCCCCGGCCCCGAGGGCTACGGCGAACTGCGCCGGGCCGGGAGGGGCGAGGAGCTCGACGTGGCGGGCGCCACCGTGGGGGTAGACGAGATCCTCGGCTGAGCCGCCTTCGGGGCCTGCCCCTTTGTTTTCAAGGGTTTCTCGGAGGCCGCCGCTGCGACGGGCCGAGCCGATCACATCCTCGAATGGACCGCCCTACCCGGCTGGCCGACCGACCTGGGCGCCCTACTCCGCCGGGGCGGTGAACGTCGGCACGGTGAGGCGCCCGAGGAAGGCTTGGACGAGGGGCCCGATGCACAGGGCGAAGGCCAGCGTGCCCACGCCCACCGAGCCGCCCAGTGCCCAGCCGGCGGCGAGGGCGGTCAGCTCGATGAGCGTGCGTGCCCTCCGCAGCGAGTGGCCCCGTGCGGCCAGGCCGGTCATCAGGCCGTCGCGGGGGCCGGGGCCCAGCCCGGCGCCGATGTAGAGACCGGAACCCAGTCCGACGAGCACGATGCCGGTGCCGAGGCAGGCCGCCCGGGCGAACAGCCCCCGCGGGTCGGGAGAGACCGCCAGGACGGCGTCGATCACGAGGCCGATGAGGACGACGTTGCAGAGGTGCCGATGCCCGGGCGTTGGCGGAGCGGCACCCAGCCCAGCAACACGACGAAGCCGACCAGGATTCCTGTCGTGCCGATGGGCAAGCCGCTTCTCGCAGACAGCCCCTGGTGGAAGGCTTCCCAGGGACCGAGCCCGAGGTCGGCCAGCACCATCAGGGCCAGTCCGACGCCGCACGCAACCAGGCCGGGCAGCAGCCGGACCAGGCGGCGGCGCACCTCGGTGGGGGGCGACATCGTGAGCATCGAAGGAGGACGGTAGCGGCGCCCGGCACCCTCGTCCCTTCGATTTTGGTGCGGCGCCATTAGGAGTGACGACGCGGCGAGCGGTTTTGGCCGACGATCCCCACGCTGGAGCGCTCCAGGACCGCTTGAACGTCCGAGGGTCGGGCGAGAATGCTCTCGCGTCTTGGATGCTTTCCCCGCCCGCGCCCGGCGGCGATGTCGGCGAATGCCTACCGGCCCCGCCTACCGGGCCAAGACGGGCCGGGCCTGTCCGACGAGCCGGCGTCCATGCCCTCGCTGCGGAGCCGAGCGCGAATCGACGTGGGGGTCGTAGGCCGGTGCCCCGGGCACCCACACGAGCCCTCGACGAGGCCCGGAAACCGTTTCGCACAAAACCCTTGCAAACAAAGGACTTCGCGTTGACCTGGGCACTCGGCAGGGAGTAGACTCGAACACCTGTTCCCATATCCGACCGGGACCCCTCGATGTCGGTCGCCGGGGCTCGACGAGGAGGTCACCCACCATGGGCGCCAGCACCGAAGCCACCGGTCGCGAGGTCCCGCTTGAGCACCTCGAGCACGAGATCTGTCAGCTGTCTGCGCAC
>Ga0136633_1000027_pt1 | contig 93803 bp, 103 predicted proteins | sample AntDrymeUQ832206_2_FD_105494 | JGI IMG/M metagenome (GOLD analysis project Ga0136633, IMG submission 105494) | Polar desert sand microbial communities from Dry Valleys, Antarctica - metaG UQ83 (22.06) | ecosystem: Environmental > Terrestrial > Soil > Desert | place: Antarctica: Dry Valley...
CACCGACAAGCAACTCGCCGCTGTTCCGCTCAGGAGGCACGACTTTCACGGTGACTGGAACTACACGATCTCGCCGACGGCCCTTACGGAATAACAACCATGTAATTTACTTCCGGGCCCTAAAGGACGGGGACGGGCGCCATCTCAAAGGTCGCCGCGTCCTTCTGACCGGTGGGTCCGGGTTCATCGGCACGAATCTCACCGACGTCGGCTCGAAGACGGACGTGAGGACGGTTCTACGAGAAGTCGACCCGTATTTCGTCGTCCACCTGGCGGCCCGCACCGACACGACGTCAGGCGTCATCGCCGACTGCGACATCAACCTCCTCGGTACCGCGAATGTGACCCGGGCGCTGACCGAGGCATCGAGTGCCGAGCGGTTCGTCCTCGTTTCGTCGCAGTTCGTCCTGGGCCCCGGTGCGACGTTCGAGGACGAAGATGACTACGCACCCCACACCGCCTACGGGCACAGCAAGGTCGAAGCCGAGCGGTAGCTCCGCCGGAACCCCCCAAGTGTGAGCTTGGACGATCGTGCGCCCCACGAAGGTGTGGGGCCCGTGGCACCTCCGTTATCAGCGTGAGTTCTGGCGCGTGCTCCGGCGTGGCATGGACGTGCATCCGACGTCGCCGGATCCGATTCGGTCCTACGGTTCTGTGGGCTGTCCGTCTGCCTGCAGATTCTCAGTGTGCTGACCTACGCCGAGGCAGACGTTGACGGCCGAGCCCTGTACCTGGGGGACGAGCCCGTCCGGCTGTCGCGATAGGTCGACGCCTTCTCCCTGGCGCTCCGGGGGAACAGGCGCTCCGGGTGCCGGGTGCGGCCATGCGAGGGTTGGCGAAGATGGGCGACGCAGCCCGGGCGGTCGGCCTGCCCGCCCCACTCGACAGTGGCCGGTACCGCTCGATGACGGAGGACTACCCCACGCCGATGGCCCGTACCACGGAGGCGCTCGGGCGCCTGCCGGTCGTCGACATGGAGCGAGGCGTGGCGGAGACGGTGGAGTGGCTCCGGACCGGGGCATCGCCCGACGTTGCGGCGTGGCTGGAAGCCGGTCAGGTCACCGCCGGCTCGTAACCGGTGGCCAGGACTCCGAAGGTGTTGGCGAGGCCCAGGCGGTCACCCAGCTCCTGGACGATGCCCAGCTGGTTCGACCAGTACGGAAGCAGCTCCACGGTGCGAAAGGGTCGTCGTGGACGGCGGTGACCGCCAGCTCGTCGACACCGTCACGGACGACGTGTATTTCGACCATGTCGGCCGGATTCGTCGGGTCGTGGACGCCCCGCACCCGCCGGCTCAACGTCCTTATCGCCTGCCGGGTGTTGCCCCGGCCGAGCCGCCACAGGTAGTAGCCCCCGCGGTCGACCGTGCGGGTCGAGCGGACCATACGCGAGTACAGAGCGGGTCTTGCAGGCTGAGCAGACTGCCGTTCGGCGCCAACAGGCGGGTCACCCGGTCAAGGAAGCTGACGTAATCAGGAATGTGGTGGAGCACCGAGACGATGAGGACCAGGGAGAAGGTGCCGTCCACCTCGTCGAGCGTGCCGTCGGCGTCGAACACCGCCCGGAACCCGGGGTTGGCGCCGTAGCGACGTTGCAACGTGGCGAGCGAGTGACGCGAAGCTTCGACGGCGGTCACCCGGCAGCCGGCGGCGAGCACGGGCTCCGTGTAGCCACCGTGACCACAGCTTCTCCCACCCGTACTCGTTGTCAGGGAAGGCCGGGTAGGCGTCGTCCTCGGTGAGCTCGGGCTCGTCGAACTCCATGTCGCGTGGATGCAGACCGAGGAGGAGAAAAAGTACCGGTCGACGCCGGCCTGCGACGCGGCGTGGACCATGTTCAGGTTGACGAAAGCGCTGTTGCGCATGATCTCGCACTCGGCGGCGTGGATGAAGCCCATGCCGCCCATGTCGGCCGCCAGCTGGTACACGTGGTCGAACCGCCCGGTGACCGAGAGGGCCTCTGCGCACCGGTCCGCATCACGGAGGTCGAGGAGGAGGAACTCGTCGGCTTCACTGTCGCCGAACTCGGGAGCCTTCACGTCGACGCCCCGCACCCAGTAGCCGTCCCCGCTTGAGCCGGCTCACCAGGTGACCACCGATGAACCCACCTGCACCACAAACCAGAGCCTTCATCCCGATCCTTCCGCGGACACTCTCGATGGCCGCCACGAGACGCACGGTAGAGCGAGGGGCAGCACGATCCGGCACGAACCGGCCCACCCGCTACGCTCGACGGATCGCCGGGGGCCCATTGATCTCGAACCCACTCGGTTACGGTTGAGCGATGCCTGAGTCCTCAGATCAGGCGTCGCAGCGGCAGAGGCGGGCAAAGCGGATCGGCGTGCGGACGTTGCGGCAGCGTCCGAAGCTCGTCGGCGCCCTGGTCGACGGGGAGCCGGTCTACGAGGTCCGGTCGGTGAGGCTGGTCCTGCGCGGCCAGACACCGCACTTCAACCGGCTGGTGGCGTGCGAGCGGTGCGGGCAGAACCAGGCGGGGCCGCCGGTGCTGGCCCCGGCGGACCTCGAACTGCCCGTGCGCCCGATGATCTGCGCCGACTGTGTTCAGCGGGCGGGCGTGTCGAGCGTCTGGGAGCCCGAGGCCACCCGGCCTCAGGTGGAGCGGGTGTCAGAGGACGTCCAGGCGCCGGCCGAGCCGCCGCCGCCCACTGCGCCGGGCCCCGAGATGGAGCGATTGGAGGCGATCGAGCACCGCCTCGGGGCCATGGGTGCCCGGGTGGAGCAGCTGGGCCACCTCGGCGAGGTGCAGATAGCGGCCCAGACCGAACGCCGGCGAGCGGAGGAGACGGCGCGTGCCGCGCTGAGGGCAGACATGTCCCAGGCCCTCGCCGGCGCGCGCAGTCAGATCGTGTCGGTGTCCGAGGAGCTCCGGCAGGGCCTGGCCGGACTAAGCCAGGTGGTCGAGGCGCAACGGATCGACCTGACGGTCGTCGTCGGCGAGGTGGCTCAGGCCCGGTCGGAGATGCGGCGGCAGGTCGGAGCGGCCCCTCCCGACGCCGCATCGACGGGTGTCGTCGTGGACGAGCGTCTTCAGGAGCTTGCGGCTCGCATCGACGCCCTTCTCGACGCCGACCGGATGAGCTCCACCCGCCTAAGGGACCTCGAGGAGCGCCTCGACCGCCTGGCCGCGGAGCTGGCCATCGAACGGAGCCAGGAGTCGGACCGGGCGGACGCCACCCGGTCCTCGGCCTCGGCCGAAGAGCTGGCGACGCTGCAGGCTGCGGTCGACGAGCGTCTCCGCGAGCTCGCCGCGCAGGTCGCTCAGGGCACGGCCCCTATCGGCCTCCTCCTGGACGGCAACAACGAGACCACCGGTCGCCTCGCCGGTCTCGAGCAGCGGCTGGAACGTCTGGCCGGGCAGCTGGCCGCCGGCCGTCCCGAGCTCACCGTGGGCCCGCCGGCCAAGGTGGTCGCGGCTCCGGGCGGGAACGGCATGGGGCTCCTTGACGATTTGGAGGTCCTGCTCCAGGGGGCCAGCGACCGGCTGTCGGCCATGGGGGGTCGGCGGCCCCAGCCCGGCGACCAGCCGGAGCGGCGGGGCTAGCGCTCAGTCGGAGACGATCATCCCTGCGCCCGCGGTGACGTTGGTGGCCTCGTCGACCAGGATGAAGCTGCCGGTGGTGCGGTTCTCCCCGTAGGGGTCGTGCATGAGCGGCGCGGTGATCCGCAGCCGGACGTGGCCGATCTCGTTCAGTGCCAGCTCGGCCGCAGTCTCCTCCCGCTCGAGGGTATTGACGTCGAGGCGGTAGCGAAGGTCGCCGACCACGGCCCGGGCCCAGCGGGTGGTGTGCTTGATGGCATAGCGGCCGCCCTGGCGCAGGGGCTGGTCGACCATCCAGCAGACGACGGCCTCCACGTCTTGACTGGTGGAGGGCTGACTGGTGGAGGGCTGGCTCGTCGAGGGCCCGCTGTCGGCGCGGACCAGCATGTCGCCCCGTGAGACGTCGACGTCGTCGACCAGGCGCACGGTGACCGACATCCCGGTGAAGGCCTCCTCGACCGGCCCGTCGTAGGTGTCGATGGCGGCGACCTGCGAGCGAAGGCCGGACGGCAGCACGACCACCTGGTCGCCGGCCCTGATCACGCCGCCGGCGACCTGCCCCGCGTACCCCCGGTAGTCGTGGTGGGCGTCGGACATCGGGCGGATTACGTATTGGACCGGGAACCGCATGTCGACCAGGTTGCGGTCCTCGGCGATGTGGACCGTCTCCAGGTGCTCGAGGAGCGGCAGGCCGTCGTACCAGGGCATCCGCTCGGAGCGGTCAACCACGTTGTCGCCCTGCAACGCCGACATCGGGATGAACGTGACGTCGGCCACCGGGAGCAGGCTGGAGGAGAAAGACGTGAAGTCGTCGACGATCGCCCGGAAACGCGTCTCGTCCCACTCGACCAGGTCCATCTTGTTCACCGCCACCACCAGGTGGGGGATGCGCAGGAGGGTGGCGAGGAACGCGTGGCGGCGGGACTGCTCGAGCAGGCCCTTTCGGGCGTCGACCAGGACGACGGCGACATCGGCCGTGGACGCGCCGGTGACCATGTTGCGGGTGTACTGCACGTGCCCGGGGGTGTCGGCGATGATGAACTTGCGCCGGGGGGTGGCGAAGTACCGGTAGGCGACGTCGATGGTGATGCCCTGCTCGCGCTCGGCCCGCAGGCCGTCGGTGAGCAGGGCTAGGTTGGTGTATTCGTGGCCGCGCTGGACGCTGGCCCGCTCCACCGAGGCGAGCTGGTCCTCGAAGATGGCCTTGGAGTCGAACAGCAGCCGCCCGATGAGCGTGCTCTTGCCGTCGTCGACGGAGCCGGCGGTGGCCAGCCGCAGCAGCTCCACTAGAAGTAGCCCTCTTTCTTGCGGTCCTCCATCGCCGCCTCGGAGAACCGGTCGTCGGCCCGGGTGGCGCCCCGCTCGGTGATCCGGGTGGCGGCGACCTCGGCGATTATCTCGGGCACGGTCGTCGCGCTCGACTCGACCGCCCCGGTGCAGTTCATGTCGCCAACCGTCCGGTAGCGGACGGTGGCCTCGTAGGCCTGCTCGCCCGGCCGGGGCTGGATCCACTCGCTGACGGCCAGCAGCATGGTGTCGCGCTCGACGACCGTGCGCTCGTGGGCGAAGTACATCTCCGGCACCTCTAGGTTCTCCCGTTCGATGTACTGCCACACGTCGAGCTCGGTCCAGTTCGAGATCGGGAAGGCGCGGATGTGCTCGCCCTTGCGGATGCGGCCGTTGTAGAGCGACCACAGCTCGGGGCGCTGGCGCTTCGGGTCCCACTGGCCGAACTCGTCTCGGAAGGAGAACACCCGCTCTTTGGCCCTGGCCTTCTCCTCGTCACGGCGGCCGCCGCCGAAGCAGGCGTCGAAGCCGTGCTCGAGGATGGCGTCGAGAAGGGTGACGGTCTGGAGGCGGTTGCGGCTGGAGTTCTCCCCCGGCTCCTCGACCGCCCGGCCCTTGTCGATCGACTCCTGCACCGAGGCCACGATCAGCCGCTCGCCGAGCTCGGCCACCCGCCGGTCGCGGAAGTCGAGCACTTCCGGGAAGTTGTGCCCGGTGTCGATGTGCATGATGGGGAACGGGAAGCCGGCGGGGCGGAAGGCCTTCTCGGCCAGGCGCAGAAGGACGATGGAGTCCTTGCCCCCGCTGAAGAGGACGACTGGCCGTTCCAGCTCGGCCGCCACCTCGCGGAAGATGAAGACGGCCTCGGATTCGAGGGCGTCGAGGTGGCTGAGCTCGTGGTGGCCGAGCGGCTGGGTCTGGGAGGCAGTGGGGGGAGCGGTGGTCACGTCGTGGGTCCAGGTCGCTGTCGACGACCACGGCCAACAGCGTAGATCGGCCGGCGGATCTACATGCTTTGGCGGGTCAGACGGAAGCCCGCTGACGCACCTGGCCGGCCCCCCGCTTGGCCGTCGACCTGGTGGTTGCCGCCGCCGACCTGGCCTGAGCCTTGGTGGTGCTCGTGGCCCGCTTGGCCTGGCCCTTGACGGTCTGCGCCGCCTCTTCGGCCTCGCCCTGGACCTCCTGGGCCACGCCCTTGGCCTCGGACCTCACCCTGTCGGCTGCGCCGGTGGCGGTGCGCTTGACCCGCTGGACCCTCGACTGGGCGGCGGGCTGCAGCTCGCCGGCGACGGCCTTGCCCGCCTGCACCGCCTGCACCTTGACCGGCTCCACCACTGCGTCGTGGATCGTGACGGCCGCCTCCCGCTCCTTCTCGCTCGGCGGCAGCGCCAGACCCACGAGGAGCCCGGCGCCGAACGCCACCAGCGCGGCGGCCATCGGGTTGCTCTCGGGTGCAGTGCGGAGCTGGTCCGAGGCCGTGCCGGTCGCCGAACGCACCCGCTCGGTGAGCGACTGGGCCTGCTGGCGGGCGCTGGACGCTGTGCCGGCCACGCCGGACGCGCCGTTCGACGCCCGGCTCGCCGCGCCTCCCAGTGCGTTGCGGGCCCCGTTGGACGCCTCGGAGGTCCGGCCCAGCACGCTGTCGCCGACGCTCGAAAGGCTGTCCTTCACCTTCTCGGTCTGGCGCTCGAGGATGCGCCTCGGGCTCACCTTGTCGGAGATCTGCTCCACCACGTGCTTGGGACTGACCTTGTCGCCAATGGCCTCGAGGTTCTGGGCCAGCTGGCCCCTGGTCTGCTCGATGTCGCGGCGGATCTCGTCGGGTTTCCTGCTCATGGTCCCTCTCCTCTACCTGGCGCCGCGGGCGAAGGAGTCCTTCGCCACCTGCACGTCGGCCTTCAGCGTCTGGACGGTCTGGTCGGGCATGGGGTTGACCGAGGCGATCTTCTTCTTACCGGCGGATGCAAGCACTGCGGCCACGACGCCGAACACGACACCGACGACGAGGAATGCGACGCCCTCGGGCACCACCTCCGACAGGCCCCACGCGGCGGCGAACGCCAGGAGGATCAGGGTGAGGAAGCCGGTGACTGCGGCCGCTCCCAGCATGGCGCCGGCCTTGGCCGCACGCGACACCTGCTCGCTGGTCTCGGCCCTGGCCAGTTCGACCTCCTTGCGAAACAGCGTGGCGATCTCGCCTGTGACGTCCGACAACAACTCCGACAGCGACCGTTCCTCGGTACGGGTGGCCATCACGCCTCCAATTCGCCGGCGAAGTCGCTGTCACTGTCGGCCGAGACCGCCCCCGACCGGACGAGGCGACCGATGCCGAAGCCGACGACGGCCGCACCGGCCAGGAAGACCGCCGGTCGCCGGCGGGCGAAGTCGACCACGTCGGTGGCCAGGCCCTCGAGACCCCGTTCCTCGATGTGGGAGGCGGCGTTATCGAGCCACTCGGCGGCCTGCTCGGCGTATTCCACGAGGGGTCCGGCCTGCTCGGGACGGCCCTGGGAGAGGGCGACGGCCTGGGAGCCGACCCCGAAGAGCACGCTGGCTACCCGGGACGCCTGCACGTCGGCCTGCTGGCGAAGCTGGCCCTGGGTCTCGGCCAGCATCTCTCGCGCTTGCCCGGTCAGCTCGCCCTTGACCTGGTCGGCCTGGTCTCGGACGGTGCCGGCCAGTTCCCGCACGTCGGCGCCGGCGGTGCGGGCCACGACCTTGGTCTGCCCGACGGCGGTGCCTTTCACCTGCCTGGCCTGGGTGGCGACGGTGGCCTGGACCCGGCGGGTCTCCTGCTTGACAGTGTTCCTCGCCGCAGCGGGCGCGACTCGGGGCGGAGTCGACCGCGTGGCGGGCGGGACGGGGATGGCCGTCGTCGCCGGCCGCTTGCGCGGTCGCGCCGGCGGGGCCGACCTGGGTGTGACTATGGCCTGCTGGGCCATGAAAGGCGCCTCCTCGATGTCATCCGCCCGGTGCCGTGGTGCTACCCGGGGTCGTAGGAGGGGAAACGGTGCCGACCTCTCAGCGACGCTGCGGACGGCCGAGGGACACGTCGATGCCGGGTGAGAAGCGCACAAGCGGGGACTCGGCCGGCCGGGTGAGGCCCGCAGCGGCCATGAGTGTCTCGTCGAGGTCGACCAGCGTCGCCTCGTGCAGCGGCCACGGCGGATGCTCGACCGGCACCGTACAGAAACGTCCGGCGACCCGGGTCCATGCCCGCCACCGGCCGCTCAGCCAGTGGTCCAGGTCGGAACCCTCACATCGCGGGCCGACCTGCACGGTGATGTCGTGGTCTGCCGGCCGGCCGATGCGTCGCCGGCTCCGATAGCGCATGGTGGCGCCGACATCGACGTCCATGTCGGCCCACTTGTACGGCACGCCGTAGAGGGCGGACGCGCCGATCACCAACGGCAGGCTGTCGGCCTCGAGGGAGAAGAACCACAGGCCGTCGCGACCGTCGGGACCGCGGACGTAGGTGCGCAGGTTCGTTTCCGGGAATGTGCCCATGCCCGGGATCAGGGGTAGGCGCCCGACCCGTATGGTCATCACGAACGGCGTCATGCTCACCCAGGCTGCGCCGTCCCACGTGTCGACGGTGAGGCCGGGCGGGAGAAACGCCTGAATGACCGCGGAGTCGAACCGCCAGTGCAGGAAGGTGAGCGAGCCCCACCACTGGCGGGTCACCGGCCTGGCGACCCTCTCCTCGGGTCGTCGGCCGGCCACAGCCTGGTTCTAGCCTGTCGGCCTAGCTGTCGGCGTCTCCGACTATTCGGTGCCGCCGAGCGACGCGGTGTCAACCGCTTCTCGATGGCTGCGAGATCAGGCTGGTCAGTTTCACCGCCGCAGCCGCTCCCGCCCGGAACGCGATGACAACCCACGGCGGAGTGCGTACCTTGGAGCCCATGGGCCGACTCGACCATCTCTGACCCCGCCACCTCCGCCATGTTCTTCCGGTCGCCGCCCGGGCGCCGGTGTCGGCGCTGGCCGCAGTGCTCCTGGTGCGGCTGGCCGATGAAGCCGCGGTGTTCCTGCCGTTCGGTACCCTCGAGTCGTTCCGGGCCGACCTCGGGCTGACCTACGCCCAGGCGGGAACGGTGCTCGCCGCCATCGCCCCTGGGGTGCTCGTCGGTGGGGTGTTCGCCGCAGCCGCCGACCGGTACAGCCGGCGGGTGATCGCCGCCGGTGGCGCTTTCGGGTTCGCTCTGTCCCTTGCGATGTTTGGGCTCGGAGGGTCGTTTGCCGTGCTGGCCGCGGCCTCGTTCGTCATGGGCATGGCGTCCACGGCCATGGTCGACGGAGTGGAGGTGGCCCTCGTCGACATCGCCGGCGACGACCTACGCACGTGGCTGGCCCGCACGAACCTGCTGGCCACCGTCGGCGACCTGCTCGGCCCGGCACTCGTCGCGGGCACGGTGGTCGTCGGACTGTCGTGGCGGGTGGCATTCGGTGTCGGCGGGGTGCTCATGGCGCTCTACGGCGTCGCCCTTGCGCTCTCGCCGCTTCCACCGCCGGCCCGCGGTGGCGGCCACGCGACGCAGGAGGGTGATCAGGACGAGGGCCCCCGCGCGTCCCGCCTGGCTGGTGTGCTCAAGGACCCGGCGGTGTGGGCCCTGGGCCTGATAGGGCTGCTGATGGTCCCCTTCGACGAGCCGCTCGTCGGCTTCACGATCGCCCTTCTCGAGCAGGACCGAGGCGCGTCCGCGGCCGTCGCCACGATCGTCGCCTTCGTGGGCATCGCCGGCGGGGTGCTGGCGTTCACCGTGCTCGCCCGCCGCTTCGAGGGGGTGCCCGACGGCCGGCTGCTGGCGGGCTCGGTGGCGGCGATGGTGGCCGGGGCGGTCACGATCGCAGTGGTGCCGGTGTTAACGGTGACCGCGCTCGCTGCCCTGGTGGCGTCGGTCGGCCTCAATCTGGCGTGGCTGGCGACCCAGCACCGTGCGCTGACCCTGCGGCCGGGGCAGGTCGGCACCACCTCGGCCGTGCTGGGCATGATCGAGTCGACCGGGATGTGGATTCCCATTGGGATCGGGCTGGTGGCCGACCAGGCCGGACTCACGGCGGCCGTCGGGTGCTTCGGTGCCCTCGGCGTGCTCATGCTGGCGCTTGTGGTGTGGCTGGGGCGGCGAGATCACGACGGAGAGCGGAGCGCAGCCGACGCGTGAGGACCGCTTCGAAGCGCTCGGCGGGCCTGACCACCCCGCCTGGCCAGTCCGAGTACGAGGCCCACTGCGACGAAGCGGCCGATCGCAGGTGGTGGGGTGGGTGCAGTGATCCTCTCCCATCGACGGTGCTACCCGGTTGTCCGCTGATCCCGGTGACGCCCGGGCCTGTAGCTCAGCGGATGGAGCGGCTGCCTTCTAAGCCCAACGGGCTGAGCGCTGTGCTGACCTGCGGGTATCCAGGCCGGCGGCGAACAAAGGTCGCGCAGTTATCCGCTGAATGCCGGCTCCTTCGGAAGCGTCTCAGGAGCCCTCGATCACAGGCTCCTTTGCTCCGGCGCGGACGGCGCCTCGGGGCAACACACGGCACCCAGCGGAGTACCTCGGGGCGACACTGGACGGCACCTCGGCCGCGGCGCTGTAGCCGAGCAAGCGGACTGGGTCGCGCGGTCTGGGGCGGGAGGCCGCCCCGGCCCGCCGCGTTGACCGACTCCGTCGCCCGCCCGGCAGTACCATGAAGTCTGTGAGCGGTGATCGAGTCCGAACGGCGGGGGAGCTTGAAGCCCTCTCGCCCGACGAGCGTGACGCCGCAGTCCGGGCAGGGTTTGTCACAGACCCTGCCGCCGTTTCCCCTGACCTCCTCGCCCGTGCCCGGCGCAAGGCGGATGCCCGAATCGCTGCAACCGAGGGCGCCGACGCGAAGCATTGACCCGACGTAGGTCAGTCCGAGTCGACCCCCAGTTCTTCGCCGACCTTGACGCCCAGCTCAGCGAAACCCGGGGTGCCGACGGCGAGCCGTCCAGCAGCGACTTTCTCCTGATCGACCTGCCTTCGATAGCCGACGCGTTTGCCACCTCCTTCGACGACCTTCCGGCCATGTACAAAAACCGCACGGATTATCGGTACCTCGTGACCACGGGAAGCCTTGTCGCTGCAGCGGTCATCGTGGGCCATCTGCACTCCGACGGGTCAATCATCCTCTTCGGCATCGAGATCGATCAACCCTGACGCCACTTCTAGACGGGCGTGGGCACTACCGGTCCTTGGCCGGAGAGAAGCCTCGGCGGAAGTGCACCTCACCGGCAAAGAGAAGTTCCAGAGGCGGGCCCCTGGCGGCGCAGTATCCTGACCGGCAGCGGGACAAACCCGCTGTCAGTAACGGCCATGAGTCCCGCCCCTGTAGCTCAGCGGATAGAGCGGCTGCCTTCTAAGCAGCGGGTCGCAGGTTCGAGTCCTGCCGGGGGCGCCACTGCCGGGGGTGTCCCGAAAGCGCGGTCAGCGATTCCTCCGCTGGGACCGGGGCGGCTGACACCAGACCGACTGACCCAGGGGCACGTGCCCCTGGGTCGGGCAGGTCGGCGCGTCGGTCAGACGCCGGCGGGGTGCCGTCGCAGCGCCTTGGCACCGATGACGCCGAGTGCGATCATCGTCACCGACAGGACGATGTGCAGGACGTTGTCGGCGGTGTTGATGGGCAGGAAGTTGATCGCGCTCGTCGAGTTCACGACGAACAGGCCGTAGACGAAGACGGCGGCGTAGGCAATGCCGCCGATCAGCAGGTACCGAACCGCCCATGCGGCCCGGCGGGAGGCGAGCAGGCCGATTCCGAAGAGCAGGTGGACGATGTTGTGCACCACGCTCACGTCGAACAGGCCGAGCAGCTGGGCGTCCGATTCGGGGCCCTTGAAGCTGAGGCCGCCGAACATGCGGACGGCGAAAGGGATGAAACCCAGCACACCGACCAGCACGAAGGCGGCGCCGACCACAAAGGCGAACCCCTGGGCGAGGCTCCGGCCACCGGCCACTTTCGGCTGCGTCGGTGACTCGGCCTTGGGCAGCTTCGGGGCCTTCGGCGTCTTGGCCGCCCGGCGGGCTCGCCGGCCCGACTCCTTGGCTTTGGGTGCCGGCCGGTCGGTCGTCGCCGTCGCACCGCGCGTCTCACTCCAGTACTCGTAGCTCATCGTTCTCCTTCGATCGTCGTGTGCGTTTCGGTCCCGCCGGTCCTCTGTCCGTTGCGTTAGCCGGAGTAGGCCATCTCCTGGCGGACCTGGCCTCGGGCTGACTTCCTCGACTCCAGCGCCGTCTTGCCCATCTCCCGCATCCGGTCGTTGCCGACTTCGGTTCGCAGGTCGGCGAGCTCCCGCTTCTGCATGAGCCGGAGATCCTCGACAGCGGCACCGAGGGCATCCAGGGCGGCGTGGAACCGGGTGGTGCCGGTGGCTTCGTCCACGAGGGGCTCGAGGAGCGCACCGAGGTCGCTGAGGGTCAAGGCACCAGCCGGTGCCGCCTCCTCGATCTCCCGCCGGGCGACGAGGGCTGTGCGGAGCTGCTCGACCAGCGTGCTGCGGTCGCCTCGGCCGGCTGCGAGCTGGGTCCGCAGCGCCAGGATTCCGGTGTCGTCGGCGTCGATGACCTGGGCCAGGTCGGGGGCGACGGCTGGCGCCGTCTCGCCGCGCTGGCCGAAGGCGGCCCGGAGGTGCTTGGCGGCCAGCGCCACCGCCGTCTGCGCCACGCCGGCGACGGGGTTCATGGCGACGAAGTCGTGGGTCACCCCTGAGAAGCGGAGCGTGGTGGCGTTGACCCCTGCGTCGACCAGGGTGCGACCGAGAGCCTCGCCCTGGTCCCGGAGGGGGTCGTGCTCGGCGGTGACGATGAGCGTGGCAGGGAGCCCGGCCAGCTCCGACCGGGTGGCTCGAGCCGGCGACAGCCGGGGGTCCTCCCGGTCCCGTCTAGGCGCGACGAGCTCGACGGCCCACTCGTGCATCTCCGCGCCGAGTGGGAGCGCAGCGTCGTAGGTGCGGAAGGATGTCCAGTCGGAGCGGACCATGTCGGCGATGGGGTAGAGCAGCAGCTGGAAGACAGGTCGGTTGGACACGCCTCCCTGACGGCCGAGGGCGAGACAGGTCGCCAGGGCCATCGTGGCGCCCGGGCCCTCGCCGCCGACGGCCAGGCGGGCGGGGTCGCCGCTCAGTTGGGCGATGTTCGTGGCGGTCCATCGGGTGGCGGCCAGCACGTCGTCGTGGGCCGCCGGAAAGGGGTGCTCGGGTGCCCTCCGGTAGTCGACCGAGACGACGATGCAGCCGGCCCGGTTCGCGATCGCCCGAGGCGTGGCGTCGTAGGCGTCGGCGTCGCCCGTCAGCCACGTGCCGCCGTGGGCGTAGACGAGCACGGGCAGCGGACCGGGATCGGCGCCCAGTGGCCAGTAGACGCGGACGGGCAGTACACCCGTCGGGAGCGCGATTTCGAAGGCCTCAACGGCGCCGACCGGCTCAGGGGCCAGGCTCGTCCCCTCAGTCCAGAGCAGCGACCGGACGGCATCGGCCACAACGGGCCGGTGCCGGGCCTCCTCGGCGGTCGAACCGGCGACGAACGAGCCGCCCAGTCGTTCGAGCTCGGCGACCACGGTGTGAATCTCGGGATCGAGTGCCACAGGCACCTCCTGGTTCGTCGAATGGTTGGTGAGGGCGCCAGCGTCGTCTCAGCGAACGATCACGGACTGATCTTCCATTCGGTGCCGACGGACACGGTGGACGTGATCCATGAACCGCCTGAACGTGCACTCGGGTCGTATGAAGTGCGGTCGTGGTAATCGGCCGGCCCGATGGCCACCAGGGGCACGGAAAGGACTTCGCAGCCCGTGACTCCTAGAAACCGATGCCCTCGACGAAGTGGTTCATCCAGATGAGAAACGCGACGACACCGGCGATGGCAACGACGACAACCATCGTGGACGCGAGGCGGCCGGAGTCCTTTCGACTCCAGGGCTCTTCCTCGCTCACGGTCGCCTGCTCTCTTCCGCCGGCTGGGAGAACATTCTCCTCATGCCGAGCGCGCGAGGCGGCGTGCGCTCAGTCGCCCGGCAGGCGACCCTCCTGGACGGCGTCGGCCATGTCTTCCAGCGTGTCCTGGGGCACGATGCCACCGGCTTCGGCAAGGGGTGACACTGTGGTCTCCGGCCCCGGGGGGACGGGGAGCATCGGGTCGGCGGGCGCAGTGTCCAGCGGCGGAAGGGGGGGCGTCGCGTCCTCGAGCTCCGCATCGGATAGGAGATCGGGCTCGTCCTCGGCCAGGTCCCGCTCGGGCAGCGGGGGATTCTCAGGCTCGTTCTCGATGAAGTCAGACATGGTGGAACGGTACCTGGATTGCAGTCGGCGCCTACGGCTGATTGTCCGCTCGCGGGCCCGGACACCTTCGCAGCCGGCGAAGGCGTAGGTCACGCCGTCGAAGTCGATCGTGCCGGCGGCCACGGCCTGTTCGAGGAATTCCATGCCGAAGTGGGCTCCGTCCCGGTCGTGCGAGTTGGCCCGATCCACCACTCGCAGGGTTGCGTCCCCTCCACCCCACGGCAGGATCACGACGGCGGCCTCTCCGCCGGTGAGCCCCCGCTGTCACGGCGCTGGCGCAGTGCTGTCACCGTCTTCGGGACGTGCTCCGCGCAGAGCAGACCGGGATGGGTAGGAATACCGACATGGCGCTGACGCTGGTGGTGATGGCAGCCGGTCGCGGTTCACGATTCGGCGGGATGAAGCAGGTGGCGGGGATCGGGCCTTCGGGCGAGGCGCTGTTCGACTACGCCATCTACGACGCGGTTCGCTGCGGATTCGACGACGTCGTCTTCGTCGTCTCCGATGCGAGCGCCGAGGCCATCAGGGCTCATGTGAGCCGGGGTTGCGGCCGCCACGTGGGGGTCCGCTACGCGGTGCAGAAGACCGAGGGTCGGGAGAAGCCCTGGGGGACGGGTCACGCCGTGCTCACCGCATGCGAGCAGATGGACGGGGCGTACGCCGTCGTCAATGCCGACGACTTCTACGGGCACGAGTCCTTCGCACTGCTGGGACGGGAGTTGACCGCCGGCGACAGCGATCACGTGCTCGTCGCCTTCCGCCTACGCGAGTCGCTGTCGGAAAACGGGGGAGTCTCCCGCGGGGTCTGTCGCGTATCCGACGGCTTCCTGACATCGATCACCGAGCTCCACGAGGTGGAAGCCACCGACGGCGTGGTCGCCTGCCGGGAAGGGGTGGCCCTCACCGGAGACGAGCTCTTCTCCGCCAACCTGTGGGGCTTCCGACCCTCGTTCTGCCACGTGCTCGCCCAGGAGTTCGCCGCCTTCCTCCTGGACCGTGCCGGCGATCCCAATGCCGAGTTCTTCCTGGGCGACGCGGTCGCCTGCGTCGGGGAGTACGGCCCGGCCCGCGTGCGGGTCGTCCCGACGCCGGAGCGCTTTCTCGGGATCACCTACGCCGACGACGTCCCCGGCGTCACCGCTCAGATCGCCGCGCTGGTCGAGCAGGGAACGTACCCGGTCCGCCTCTGGCCGTGACCGCGGGTGTGGCTAACTAACGCAACGAGGTGACGGCCATGGTGCGGTCGCCGGCCCTCCACGCCGCCAGCAGATCGTCGCCCGGGCAGCGACCACGATTCACGTAGCGGTCGACGAAGGCCTCCGTCGCGGCCACTGTGTCCCCGTGGAGGCCGAGCCGCGGCAGAGCCTCGAGCGCAGCGGCGAAGCATGTGCGCGCCGCCGCCGCCAGTCCCTGATGGCCCAGGCCGTGGGCGGCCGCCTCGGCCCAGCAGGACGTGACCGGCCGGCACGTGTGCTCGGCCCTCTCGAAAGCCTCGGCATCGTCGAGCAGGGCGGTGGTGACCGCCACGGCCACCTGCCACCACGGGTCCGGCACGGCGTCGATCATCCGCAGCTCGAGCCAGCCCTTCGGCCGGACCGGTGGGAATAGCGTGGTCAGGTGGTAGTCGAAGTCGTCGACGGTCGGATAGCCGAGATCGTGGCCCTCGGTCATCCACCGGGCGAACGACATGTCCTCACGGACCGCCACGTACCGTTCGCGTCCCGACCGGACGAGCAGGACACGAGCGGCCAGCGCATACCGGGCCCAGGAATCCGCCGGAGGAAGGCTCGACACCGCTGGGGCCGAGCGCGTGGTATCGAGCGCGGCCCAGATCTGTTGCCGGGAGGAGGATGCGCCCGTGGGTCGGCCGCCGGCCAGTGGCGAGTTGGCGAAGGCGGCGACCAGCACCGGTCCGAGAGCATGGGCGAGGCGCCAGCGGCGGGGGACACCGGCGGTGCCGCCGAGGTCGAGGTTGACCTGCACCGACGCCGTGCCGCACATCATGGCCATGCCCGCGCCGCCGTCGCCGTCGAAGTACGCCTCCATGGCGTCGTAGCGCGGGTTTTGCACCACCCGGCGGTGCGGCCGGGCCGGATCGAGGCCGACGGCGACCGTCCCGATCTCTGCCGCAGCAAGGGCGGTGCGGAGGACGCAGAGATCGGCGGCGGTGGCGTCGATCGCGGCGGCCGGTCCGAGGTGGGGGAGGCTGCTCAGCTCGATCTGGCCCCCGGGCTCCATGGTGACCCGGGAGCTCCCGGGGAGCACGAGCCCCTCGATGGCGGAGAGGAGGCTGCCGCCTGAGGGCCGGCCGGACGGATCGCGTTCGAGCAGCGTGAGCAGTTCGAGCTCGACGCCGACCCGACCTGTCAGGTCGGAGGGGGTGAAGCAGTGACGGCGGACGTGGTCGTGGACGTCGGCGGGGGTGAGGGACCGCGTGGGCGCCGGCATCTCCTAGCGGTGCCCGAAGGAGGCGGCAACCCATGTGAGGTTGCGGACGGGCGAGAGCCAGAGCTTCAGCTTGAGCATCGTCTGTTCCTTTCGTGTTCGACGATTCAGGAAACCGGCGACTGGGTGGCGTTGGCCACGGGGACCGCAAACGCCCTGCACCAGATGAGCACGGTGTGAGGGGCGGAGATGTCGATCCCTGCCGGCACTACGTAGTTCTGGGTCCCCTGGTTGCCCTTGAGCGCGCCCAGGTCGACGCCGGCCCCCGGCGTGCGCCGGTCTGCTCCGGGGACCAGGTAGACGACGTAGTCCGGGCCGTTCTGGACATCGATGTCCTCGAGGCGGACGAACGAGGTGCCGTCGATGAGCCGGTAGAGAGCGGCGGCTCCGCTGGCCCGATGGTCGATGCCCCGCAGGTTTCCAGCTGTCACTCGCTCCGGGCCGGCCGGCACCGAGGTTGTGGTTGTGGTCGCGGGAGCAGCAGCGGCGGGAGCAGCAGCGGCGGGAGCAGCGGGGGTGGTGGGCGGCACGGTGGCAGTCGGGAGCGCAAGCCCGAGCTCGGCCGCCGAGGTCGGCAGGGTCTCGATCACCGTCTCGTCCCGGAAGTACGGGAGCACCACCAGGGCCAGGACGCCGACCGCCAGCACTGCCGGTACCGCGGCCTGCACGGTGAGGTTCGCCACGGTGCGCCGCAACAGGCGGGAGACGAGCACCAGCACGACCGTGAGCAGTGCGATCCTCGTCAGCGCCGCAGGGCTTTTGATGGTCGCCAGGAAGGGGTCGGGACGAAGGACGGCGAACACGGCCACCGGTGCCCCGACGATGACGGTACGGAGCGCCCAACGACGGACGAGATCAGTGGCCATACAGGAACAGTCTCGCCCGCCGGCGGCGCGTTACGGCGTCGGCGGCGCGCCGGCCTCGGCGAGGCGGGTCCCGACCTCGGCCGGGATCACGATCCGCCAGCCGGAAGCCTCCAGCTCTGAGCGGGTGAGGCGCAGCTCGCCGCCCGTCCGGCCCTGGCTGAAGAACCGGAACAGCCAGACGTCGCCCTGATCGGTGACCTCGTTCACGTCACCCGTCGACTGCTGGCGCACCGACCCGGCCGACGTCCAGGCGGTGGCCGCGCCGGGGCTCACCTCGATGTCGAGGGCGTAGCGCGTCGGGTTCTCGAAGGTCAGCCGGGGAATGGTCGACGAGCTGCCCGAGAGACCGATGAGGTACGCCAGGGCGACGGCCGCCACGAGCGCAAGGGCCACGGCGCCGGCTCCGAGCCGGAGGTGGTGACGGACGCGGTCGGAGGTGTCGGGCTCGACGACGGTGGGCTGGTTCATGGGACGTCCTTTCCGCTGATGGCGGGGGAGGGGAAGAGGCGGGCCGGCAGGCGGCGGGCGAACAGGTGGGAACGGGAGGCGGCCAGTGGGCCGGCGATGGCGAGGACGAGGACGTAGCCGGCGGTGAACGGCCCCAGACGGCCGTCGAGGCCGGCGGCGACGGCCAGGCTGGCCAGGATCAGCGAGAACTCGCCGCGAGCGATGACGGTCAGACCGATGTTGGCCGCCGCGTACGGCCCGAGGCCCTGGATGCGGGCTGCAATCACCCCGGCCACGATGCAACCGATCGCGGTGAGGGTGACGGCGGCGAGGACCGGTCCGGCCACCGACGTGAGCGCGCCCGGATCGACGCTCAGTCCGAAGGCGAAGAAGAACATAGCGGCGAACAGGTCGCGCAAGGGCAGCACGAGCCGCTCGACCCGGTGGGCGACCGCCGTTCCGGCCACGACCTGACCGGCCAGGAAGGCGCCGATGGCGTCGGACACGCCGACGTTGGCGGCCACGCCGGCGATGAGGACGGCCAGGCCGACGAAGCACACGGTGAGCAGCTCGTCGTCGCCGCTGCCGAGAAGTCTGCCGACGGGGCCGCGCCCCCAGCGGGCCACGGCGACGAGCACCAGGAGGAAGACCACCCCCTTGGCCACCGATGCGACCGCCTCGCCGATGCCTTCCGCTTCGCCCAGGACGGGTTGCAGGACGGCCAGGTAGATGGCCAGGAACACGTCCTCCACGACCACGATGCCGAGCAGCAGGCCGGTTTCCGGGTTGGCCAGACGGCGTAACTCGATCACCAGTTTCGTTACGATGGCAGACGAGGAGATGCCGACGATGCCGGCGATGACGAGCGCCTCCCGGCCGCCCCATCCCATCGACGCCCCGATCGCCGCCCCCGCAGACAGGTTGATGACCAGGTACGCGGCGCCGGCCAGGAGCAGCTTGCGCCCGCCGGCCAGCAGGTCGTCGAGGGAGAACTCGAGACCAAGGTGGAACAGCAGGAGGATCAGGCCGAGGGTGGTGAGCAGGCCGAGGTCGACCGGATCGCGCACGAGCACCGGGCCCGGCGTGTATGGCCCGGTCAGGATGCCGGCGGCCATGAACAGCGGGATGGTCGGCAGCCCGATCCGGCGGCCGGCGCGCGCCAGAAGACCGGCGACGAGGAGGGCGGCTCCCAGCGCCACCAGCTCCTTGCCGGTCTCGCCGCCCGTGGCGGCCAGCAGCCCCGAAGGACCCGGGAAGATCACCCGGCGACGTGCCTCACGAATCCGTCAAGATCCTCCGGCCGGCCGACCACGACAACGCGGTCGCCGGCCTCGAGGACCTCCGTCGGCTCAGGGACCACCACGACCTGCTCGCCCCGCAGGATGGCCACGATCGTCATCCGGGTCTGTCGGCGGACCTGTAGATCGGCGATGGTCCGGCCGGCGCCCGGCGAGTCGTCGGCGACGGTCACCCAGTCGATGAGCAGCCCGCCGACGACGGCTTCGATGTGGCGGGTGAGCGTCGGTTGGAAGTAGGCGCCGGCCAGCACCGCGCCCAGGCGCCGGGCCTGGTCGTCGCTGAGGGTCGCCACGCTGGGCGGCATGTGTCCGGTGGGATCGGACAGGTAGACGTCGCGCCGCCCGCTGTGGTGGATGACCACGCTGACCTCGGCCCCGTCGGCCTGCACCGAGTACCGGCGGCCGATGCCGGGGAGCTCCTGCTCGTGGATCTGATCGCTCACGGTCAATTCCTCCTCGCCGGCGTGCGGCGCTGGTTACGCGGACGCGCCGCGGTGGGCGGTGGCGGAGAACTGACCGGCGGAGGCCGCCGCCGGTCACGCCGGCCTTCGAACCACACGGCCAGCGGGGTCGCCGTGAACACCGAGGAGTAGGTACCCACGACGATGCCGATCAACAGCGCAAGCGCAAAGTCGGTGAGCGTGTCGCCACCGAGCACGTAAAGGGGCACGAGGATGAACAGGGCGCCGAGGCCGGTGTTGATCGTGCGTGGGACGGTCTCCAGGCACCCGTCGTTCGCCACCTCGACGAACGGGTCGCGGGTGCGCGATCGGCGCAGCTCCCGGATGCGGTCGAACACCACGACCGAGTCGTTGATCGAATAGCCGATGACTGTCAGGAGGGCGGCGAGGAACACGCCGTCGAGCGTCTTGCCCAGCCAGGCGAAGATGCCGAGCAGCAGCAGGACGTCGTGAGCCATGGCGGTGACCGCCCCGGCGGCGTAGGTCCACCGGAAGCGCACGGCCAGGTAGACGAGCTGGGCGGTGAGGGCCAGCCCGAGGGCGATCAGGGCCTTGCGCCGCAGCTCCTGGCCGATCGTCGGGCCCACGAACTCGTCCCGGACGACGGTCGGCTCACCCGCTGTCTCTGCGACTGCGTCGCGGATTCGGGCGACCTCGGCGGCGGTGAGCTGGGCGGTGCGGATGGCGACGTTGCCGTCGCCGGACTCCTGCACGACGGCACGAGGGAAGCCGGCGTCGGCCACCGCCCGGCGCACCGTGTCGGGGTCGGCCGGGCGCGCCGTGTCGTACTCGAGGAGCCGGCCGCCGGAGAACTCGAGCCCGTAGTCGAGGCCTTGCGTGACGATGCCGGCGACGGCGAGGGCCACGGCCACGGCCGACCCTGCCAGCCAGCGCCGGGAATGACGCAGGAGGTTGGGACGGCGCCGGGCGATCCAGTCCCGGAACCGCCCACCGACCTCGAGGCCCAGCGGCCGGGGGTGGTCCCGGAGGCGGGTCCGCAGCACGAGGTCGAGGAGGAGGCGGGTCACGACGAGAGCGGTGAACACCGAGACGAGCACGCCGACGGTCAAGGTGATGCCGAAACCCCGGACTGCGCCGGAGGCGAAGAAGAACAGAAGCACGGCGGCCAGGAGGGTCGTGACATTGGAGTCGGCGATGGCCGTCCATGCCCGCTTGAAGCCCCGGTCCGTCGCCCGGCGCACAGTCGACCCCGCAGCCGCCTCCTCCTTGATGCGCTCGAAGACCAGGACGTTGGCGTCGACGGCCATCCCGATTGCGAGCACGAAGCCGGCGATCCCGGGCAGGGTCAGCGTCGCCCCGATCAGCAGCAGGACGGCGTAGCTGAGGGCGCCGTAGGCAGCCAGGGCCACGGCGGCCAGGACTCCGAGCAGGCGGTAGTAGGCGATCATGTAGAGCATCGTCAGGAGGGCGCCGATGACTGCGGCCTGAACGCTGGCCCGGACGGCGGCGTCGCCCAGTGTGGGGCCGATGGTGCGCTGTTCGACGACCTCCACGGGCACTGGCAGGGCGCCGGCCCGGATCAGCAGGGCCAGGTCCTTGGCCTCGTCCTCGCCGAAGTCGCCGGTGATGCTCGTCGTGCCGCCGGTGATCCCCTGACCGCAGCGGATCTCGGGCGCGACCTGCGGACTGGAGATCACCTCCTGGTCGAGGACGATGGCGATGCGCCGGGCCGGGTCGCCGGGCGCAGCGCAGGCGGCGGCGCCGGTCAGATCGGTCCACGCCCGGTCGTTGCGGAACTCGACCTGGACGCCCCACGCCACCGAGAACCCTCCACCGATCGTGGCCGAGGCGGTGCCCACGTCGTTGCCCGTGACCGCCGCCGGCCCCAGCCCGATATCGACGCCGGTCGCGTCGGGCAGCGTGCGCTCGCCCTGACCGGCGGGCAGGACCGGATGGAACGTCAGCTCGGCCGTCCTGCCGATGACGGCGACCGCCTCTGCGGGGTCGGCCACGCCGGGGAGCTCGACGATGATCCGGCGATCGCCCGAGCGTTGCAGCGACGGTTCGGCGACACCCAGTTGGTCGACGCGGCGGCGGAGCACCTCGAGGGTGCGGTTGAGGGTGTCGGAGTCGACCTTGCGTCCCGCAGCATCGCGAGCTTCGAGGACGATCTGGGTCCCGCCTCGCAGGTCGAGGCCCAGACGTGCGGGGCGGTCGACGATCAGGAACGCCGCACCGATCACCGTGGCCAGCACGCCGGCGGCGCGCCAGCGGAGCTTCTTCACTTCGGACACCTCCGGCTCGGCCCGGCCCCGAAAGGGCGCGGGCATCAACAGATCGCGGTTACGCGAGCTGGAGCGGGGGTGCCCTCAGGGCGATGGCGTGACGGCGGGCCCGGAGCGGTCGGCGGGTTGGGCCGGCGATTGCGGCCCTGCGCCGCATCACTGCGGGCAGTCCGGCGAGCACGGCCACGAAACCGGCAAGAGCGAAGGTGCGGAGAGGCGCGCCCTGCGCGACGGCGCGTACCTCGTCGGCCACCTTGGCCGGCAGGACGGCGGCGTCGGCGCCGGTCGACAACGCACCGACAGCGGCGGTGGCCGCGCCCGCAAAGACGGTGTCGTCGGGCCCGTGGGCCAGGCCGCCGCCGGCGGCCACGACGCACAGTGCCCACAGCGCGACCGTCCACAGCCGGAAGGAGCGCGCCCTGATCACCCGACCAGGGTACCGGCGAACCCTACGGTTCCGTGCTGCGCCGGCTGGCGACGAGGCCGATGACCCCCATGAGGATGAGGAGGAGCGGGCAGGTCCAGCGGGCCTCGAGCCCGCCGTTCCCGTCGAGAAGGGCGATGGCGGCAATGCCGGCGAATCCCACGCCCGCCATCAGGGACAGGACGTCGACGTCATGCTGCGGCACGGCGCACCTCCATCTGCCCCAGGCCGACCTGGGCGCGTACGACGAGTCGGCCTGCGCCCTCCCGGCCGGGCTGGCTGAAGCTGCGATCGATGTCGAAACCCTCGGAGAGGCGACCGAAGGCCTGTATGTCGCCGGCGCCGACATGAGCGTCGACGTCCACGGCCACATCGCGGGGCACGATCAGTTGCAGGTTCCCGGCGGCGACCGACGCAACGATGGTGACGGACTGGCCACGCAGGTCGAGGTCGCTCAGGTCGACGACCAGCTCGCCTGCGGACAACCGGTACGGCGTGCGGATCTCCTCGAGGGCGGCGGGGCGGAAGCTGACCTCGCCGGTGCCCCCGCGCAGCGGTACGTCGTCCACCACCGACGCGACTCCCAGGGCCATCGTCAGGAGCAGCCCCACCGGGATCAGGCCTCGTGCCCGGCCGCGCCAGGCTCCCAGGACCAGCGCGCCGCTGGTCAGGAGCAGGGCGAGGGCCAGGCCGGTCGTGAGCGAGACACCGACGAGCGCCAGCCCGCCGGCCAGGATGGCCAGCAGGCTGAGCGTCACGGCGACGAGGGCGGAGCGGGGCTTCGGCTCGCGGGCGGCGGGAGCGGGAGGCGCCGGCGGCAGGTCGACGAGTGTCGCCGGCGCCGAGAACGTGGCCGTCTCCGGCTCGGACGGGGCCGGAGTGGCCGAGAGGTCGTCAGTCGGGGCGCTCGGAGGGGCCGGGGGTGCCGGCGGGGCCGGCGGGCCGCCCTCGGCGGACTTCCGGCGGGTCCAGAGGAACAGGGCCCCGATACCCACCAGGACGAGGCCGAAGGGGATGTCGTCGTCACCCCCGCCGATGTTGTCGAGCAGGATGAGTAGGCCCAGGCCGGCCAACACGGCGGCGATCAGCTTCGAGTGGCGCTCGTTGCCGAAGCGGTGCAGGGCGGTGCCGCCGGCGTCATCGGGGATCAGCAGCCAACCGATGAGGTACAGCAGGACGCCCGACCCTCCTGCGAGCGTGAGTACGACGAAGGCGATGCGGAACACGATCGGGTCGATGCCGAACCAGCGGCCGAGCCCGCCGGACAGGCCACCCACCACCTTGTCGTCGGTGGATCGGGTCAGCCGGTGGCCGGGCTGCCGGTAGGGAGGCGCTTCGGCGGGTGGGGGGGTGTCGTTCACGGTTTCCATGGGGTGATCGTGCGCCTGGAAGCCTGCATCATCCATCCGGGACGTCCCTGGTCGAACCCGTAGGGGTACGGAGGGCGGGTCCGGAATCTCGCCCGTGGTCACCGCAGGGCGCCCATGGGATCATCGACCCGGTGAGCACCCAGACCACCCGGCCGGCGCCGCGTCTCAGCCGTAGCCGCAACGACCGGCTTCTGGGCGGGGTGTGCGCCGGCCTGGCCCGGGCCATGGGGCTCGACCCCCTGATCGTGCGGGTCGCCATCGTGGCCCTGACCGTCGCCGGCGGGACCGGGGCCCTGGTGTACGTCGCTGCGTGGCTCCTGCTCCCCGAGGAGGGCAGCGACCGTTCTCTCGCCCAGTCCGCCGCCACCGACCGGGGAAAGGACCTCGGCGAGGTGCTGGCCATCGGGGCCATCGTGCTGGGCGTCATCCTGCTCGTGCGGTCGACTGGCATCTGGTTCAACGACGCCCTGGTCTGGCCGCTGCTGCTCGCCGGCGTGGGCCTGGCCGTCATCTGGCGACAGGCCGGCGCCGAGGACCGGTCGTCGGTGCTGCGCGTGGTCGACCGGCTGCCGCGCCCGGGCACGGCGGCGCCTCCGCTCGACGTGCGCTCCCGCCGGGCCGCGCTGGCTCGCGTCGCCCTGGGTGTGGTCCTCGTGGTCAGCGGTGTCGGTGCGTTCCTGGCCGCCAGCGACGCGTTCTCCGCCGTTCGCCAGGGCCTTCTGGCCACTGCGGGCATCGTGGCCGGGCTGGCCCTCATCACCGGTCCGTTCTGGGTGCGCATGGGTCGCGACCTGACCCAGGAGCGGCGCCAGCGCATCCGGTCCGAGGAGCGGGCCGAGGTCGCCGCCCACCTGCACGACTCGGTCCTGCAGACCCTGGCCCTCATCCAGCGCAACGCCGATGACCCGCGCGCAGTGGTTACCATGGCTCGTCGCCAGGAGCGGGAGCTTCGGGGCTGGCTGTTCGAGAACGACCAGGAACTGCCCGGCGCCGACACCCTGGCTGCGGCGCTGGCCCGGGCCGGCGAGGAGGTCGAGGGGCTCCACGGGGTCAGCATCGACGTGGTGGCGGTAGGTGACCTTCCCCTCGACGACCGCCTGCGGGCGTTGGTGGCCGCAGCGCGCGAGGCCATGGTCAACGCAGCCAAGTGGTCGGGCGACGACACCGTGTCGGTCTATGCCGAGGTGCGCGACGGGGCGGCGTCGGTGTTCGTACGGGACTGGGGCGCCGGGTTCGACCCGGCCACGGTGGCGCCCGACCGCCACGGCGTCCGGGAGTCGATCGTCGACCGCATGGCCCGCCACGGCGGTCATGCCGTGGTCCGCAGCACGCAGGGAGAGGGTACCGAGGTGGAACTGCGGATATGACCGTGAACAACCGGCCGCGGGTGTTTCTCGTCGACGACCACGAGCTGTTCCGCTCGGGCGTGCGGGCCGAACTGGGCGACGCCGTCGACGTGGTCGGCGAGGCCTCCGAGGTTTGGGCGGCGGTGGAGATGATCCTCGAGCGCCGGCCCGAGGTCGTCCTGCTCGACGTCCACCTCCCCGACGGCGGCGGGCGGGCCGTGGTGCAAGGGGTGGCTCCCCACGCGCCGGAGGTCCGCTTCCTGGCCCTGTCCGTGTCCGACGCCGCCGAGGACGTGATCGGGGTGATCCGTGCGGGGGCCCGGGGTTACGTGACCAAGACGATCTCGGGGCCCGAGCTGGCCGACGCCATCCGCCGGGTGGCCGACGGCGACGTGGTGTTCTCCCGTCGCCTGGCCGGCTTCGTGCTCGACGCCTTCGCCGCCAGCCCCGGCCCCTCATCCGACCCTGACCTCGACCAGCTGACGGCCCGGGAGCAGGAGGTCCTGCGGCTGATCGCCAGGGGCTATCCGTACAAGGCCATCGCCAAGGAGCTGGTGATCTCGGCCCGCACGGTGGAGACCCACGTGTCGTCGGTGCTGCACAAGCTCCAGCTGTCGAACCGCCACGACCTCACCCGGTGGGCCACCGAACGCCGCCTTATCTGACCCGCCCGGTAAGGCGACCGCCGAGGACGCTGCGGTATGCCATGCTTGACCGCCTCATGGTGGCCGTAGCTCAGTTGGTTAGAGCGCCAGGTTGTGGCCCTGGAGGTCGGGGGTTCAAGTCCCCTCGGTCACCCTCGGGGGCGTCGTAGGACAAGATGCTTGATATGCGCCTCTAGCTCAACTGGCAGAGCAACAGACTCTTAATCTGTGGGTTCAGGGTTCGAGTCCCTGGGGGCGCACTCCGCCGGCGGCGGCGAGGGGCATCGAGGAACTTTCTCGGGATTCCACAGGTCCCTCACAGGTTCGGTGTCGACGCTACATCCATGAAGACCAATCGAATGGACGCGTTCGTCCACGCCGTCGTCGCAGTCGCCGCCTCCGTGGTTACCGGCGCCACCGCCGGCGCTTTCCTGGCCCGCAAGCCCCTCGTCGTGCGGGTCGACGACCGGCGGCGGTACACGTCAGGTCGGTGAGTTGAGATAGGCCTCCGCCAGCCAGCCCCGGAGGCGGTCGTCGAGATCGTCCGGGCTGCGCAGGTTGGCGACGTGGTAGTGATTGCCGTGGTACTCCACGACCTTCCTCGTGATGCGCTCGTGGCGCACGACGCGAGGCAGTGAGAAGGAAAGCGCCACCCACCGGTCCTTGGGCCTGAGCTGCGCGAAGGTCTGGGCCCGCTTGAGGAAGATGCCGACCGACACCGGCTCGACGTGGACGGGCCCAAACGTCGACACGTGCGCCATCACGGCCTCGAAGATGGGCCGCTCGTGGGCCGGCCCGGTCGAGAAGTACTCCTCGACCGACATCGCCGGCGAGCACTCGTGGGATTGTCCGACCCGCTGGAATCGGCGCCTGCACTCCGGGCAGGTCCATCCCTGGCGGGTGACGGGCGGCGAGTGGTCGGGCACGGGAGGATAGTGCCCGAGTCATAGGAGGTTTGGCGATGAAGTGTCCGGTTGACGATTCCACACTCCTGATGTCCGAGCGACAGGGCGTCGAGATCGACTATTGCCCGCAGTGCCGGGGCGTCTGGCTCGATCGCGGGGAGCTCGACAAGCTCATCGCCCGCGGTGACGACGACGACGACCGTGACGACCGCCGGGAGGCGCCTCGCGAGCGCACTGACGACAGGCGGGAGCACCAGGAGTACCGCCCGCCGAAAAAGAAGAAGAAGTTCCTCAGCGAGATGTTCGACTTCGACTAGCAGTCGGGTGTGGGCGATTCGGTGCCGTGTTCCAGCGCGAATCGCCCACACTCAGCGGGTGGTGCCGGCGACGAACCTGGCGACGCGATCCAACGACTCTGTGTCGCGCTTGGTCGAGGCCACTGGCGGGGCGGCGCCGTGGTCGTGGTTCGCGCCGGCTGGGTCACTCAGGTCCTCGGGCGTCGGCCCCGAGATCACGAGGGTGGACCCACTGCCGACGGAGTTCACCACCTGGGCCCCGGAGATGGCCGTCGCCAGCCGCTGGGGGTCGTACGGACCGGCCTCGGCGGGGACGACGATCATGGTCGGCGCCTTGACCTTGGCCGCCTCCGCCGCCGGATCGAACCCGTAGAGGTCGGCCAGGAAGCCGGCCTCCTGGGCGGGCAGCAGCGGCCGCAACTCCGTCCGTAGGGCATCGAGCGGCGGCACGGCGCGGGTGGCGATCAGCTTGGCCACCTCGGACCGCAGCGCGTCCGCCGCCTCCGGGCCGTAGCGGTTCTGCAGCTGGGCGGCCCGGACGTCGACCAGGGACCGACCGGGCGTGGAGATCAGCACCACCCGTTTGACCCGACTGTCCGATGCAGCCAGCCGTAACGCCAGCAGGCCCCCCTGGTCGTAGCCGACGACCGAGAGGTCCCGTCCCGCGGTCTCCCGGCGCTGGGCCAGCAGGTCGAGGCCGGCCCTCGCGTCGGCGACGAGGTCGTCCAGGGACAGCCGGACGTCGGGCTCGATCTTGCTCTGGCCGGTGCCACGCTGGTCGTACCGGTACGAGGCCACGCCGGACCTGGCCAGCGCGGCGGCCAGATCCGTACCCAGCGGGTCGGCGGCGCCGCTCTGGCCGAGGAGCCCGCCGGCGCCGGACGTGGGCACGACCAGCACACCGGGCACGCTCGCCCCTGGCTCGGCGGCGGGCATGGCGAAGGTCCCGAACAGCTTGACCTTACCCGCCCCCTCGAACTGCACCGGGCGCTCGCCTGCGGGGGTCTCCTCGCCTCGGGCGGGGGCGGTGGCGTCGTCGGTGGTGGAGTCCCCACCTCCGCTGCAGGCCGCGGCCAACAGGGCGGTGAGGGCGACGGCGGTGAGCCTTCGGGTGCGGTTCAGGGACGCGGGCATCCCCTTCGCCTACCCGGCGGCTGGACTGCCTATGCGATGTTGATCGCCGCCTTCATGCCCCCTGTGTAGTGGCCGGGCTGGTGGCAGCCAAGGAGTAGCTGCCCGGGCCGCTCGAAGGTGTAGGTGAGCCGGGCCGTCTTGCCGGGCTTCACCGTCACCGCGTTCGATCCTCCGCCGTGGTCGCTGTGGCCCTCCCGCATCTCGCGCTCGTGCGCATCCTGGGCGGCGGCGTCGCCGACGAAGGCGTCGTGGGTGACTGCGCCCGTGTTCTTGAACACGAAGCGGACCTTCTCGCCGGCCCGGACGTCGACGACGGTGGGGGCGAAGGCGATGTCACGCATCTCGACCTCGACGACCCGCTCGTCGCCGGATGCCGCAGGCGTGGAGCCGTCGTCCCCCGAGCCGCACGCCGCCAGCAGGACGAGGGCGGCGAGCACGGCAAGGATTCTGGACATCATGCCGTGGTCCGGAACGACCGGAGCCGCAGGCTGTTGCTGACCACGAAGATGCTGGAGAAGGCCATGGTGGCACCGGCGATCATGGGGTTGAGGAGGCCGAGGGCGGCCAGCGGCAGGGCGGCGACGTTGTAGGCGAAGGCCCAGAACAGGTTGCCCTTGATGGTCCGCAGCGTACGACGGGAGAGGCGGATTGCGTCCGCGGCCGATCGGAGGTCGCCTCTGACCAGCGTGATGTCACTGGCCTCGATGGCAACGTCGGTGCCGCTGCCCATGGCCAGCCCGAGGTCGGCCTGGGCGAGGGCGGCGGCGTCGTTAACCCCGTCGCCCACCATGGCCACCACCCGGCCCTCGGCCTGCAGGCTGCGGATCACGTCGAGCTTCTCCTCCGGCAGAACCTCGGCGACGACCCGCTCGATTCCGAGCTCGCCGGCCACGGCCTGGGCGGTGTCGTCGTTGTCGCCCGTGAGCAGGACCGGAGTGAGGCCGAGCGCCCGTAGCTGGGCCACCGCTTCGGCCGACGTGGCCTTGACGGTATCGGCGACGACGAGGACGGCACGGGCCTGGCCGTCCCATCCGGCCAGGATGGCGGTGCGGCCGGCCGCCTCGGCTGCGGTCTTGGCCGCCTCGAGATCGGGTCCAAGGGTCAGGCCGCGCTCGATCAGGAACCGCTGGCGGCCGGCGACGACGGTGCGGCCGTTGACCACGCCCTCGACGCCGAGGCCCTGGGTGTTGGCGAACGACGCCACGCTGGGCAGCGTGCCGAGCCGGGCCCGGGCTGCGGCGGCGATGGCCCGGGCGATCGGGTGCTCTGAGGCGTCCTCCACTGCGCCGGCCATGGCCAGCGCCTCCTCTGAGGTGGTGCCCGGCCCGGGCACCACCTCGACCAGGGACATCTGGCCGGTGGTCACGGTGCCGGTCTTGTCGAGGACGACCGTGTCCACCCGCCGGGTGGATTCCAGCACCTCGGGGCCCTTGATGAGAATTCCGAGCTGGGCGCCCCGGCCGGTGCCGACCAGCAGGGCGGTGGGCGTGGCCAGGCCCAGCGCGCAGGGGCAGGCGATGATGAGCACGGCCACGGCGGCCCGGAAGGCGTCGGCCGAGCCCCCCCCTGTGGCCAGCCACACGCCCAGGGTGGCCAGGGCCAGGACGATCACCACGGGCACGAACACGGCGGAGACGCGGTCGGCCAGTCGCTGGACCGGTGCCTTGCCGCTCTGGGCCTCGCTCACCAGGCGGCCCATCTGGGCCAGTTGGGTGTCGGAACCAACGCGAGTGGCCCGCACGACGACCCGGCCGCCGGCGTTCACCGTGGCGCCCACCACCGTGTCGCCCGGCCCGACCTCGACCGGCACGCTCTCTCCCGTGAGCAGGGCGGCGTCGATGGCCGACGTGCCCTCGACGACCACGCCGTCGGTGGCCACCTTCTCGCCTGGACGGACGACGAACGTGTCGCCCACGGCCAGCTGGGCGACGGGGATGCGTTGCTCGACGCCGTCGCGCAGGACGGCGACGTCCTTGGCCCCGAGCTCGAGCAGGGCCCGTAGCGCGGCGCCCGAGCGCCGGCGGGCCCGGGCCTCGAAGTAGCGCCCGGCCAGGATGAAGACGGTGACGCCCGCCGCCACTTCCAGGTAGATCTCGCTCGTGCCGCCCGACATGTGCATGCCCGCCATGCCGGGCATGCCGGCGTCGCCGTAGAAGAGGGCGTAGAGGGACCACCCGAAGGCGGCGAGGGTGCCGACGGAGATCAGGGTGTCCATGGTGGCGGCGCGGTGACGGAGGTTGGTCCAGGCGGCCACGTGGAAGGGAAAGGCGCCCCAGACAACGACGGGGGACGAGAGCGTGAGCGCCAGCCACTGCCAGTTCTCGAACTGCAGGGCGGGGATCATGGACATGGCCACGACGGGGATGCTCAGGGCGAGCGAGATCAGCAGGCGCTGCCGGAGGGGCGCGGTCTCGTCGACCGCCGCCACCTCGTCGGCCGCCCCGGCCAGCTCGACCCGGGGAAGGGCGGCGGTGTAGCCGGCCGCCTCGATGGCGGCGATGACGTCGGCGGGCTCGGTGCCCTCGGGAAGCTCGACGGTGGCGTGCTCGGTGGCGTAGTTCACCGTGGCCGTCACCCCCTCGAGGCGGTTCAGCTTCTTCTCGATCCGAGCTGCGCACGACCCGCAGGTCATGCCGCCGATCTCGAGCTCGACCCTGGTCGGGCCGGTGATCGCACTCATGTGCGCATCTCGAATCCGGCCTCTTCCACGGCCTCCTGCAGGGCTGCGGCGTCGGGGGTGCTCTCGGCCACGATGGTGACCTGCCCGCTCTCGAGGTCGACGGACACGTCGGTGACGCCGTCCACCTTGCCGACCTCCTTCTGGACCGAGGACACGCAGTGGCCGCAGGTCATTCCGTCAACGGCGATGGTGGTGGTCGTGCTCATGGGGCGGGCTCCTCGTTCGATAGTACGTCTACCCCGTAGGGGTACATTGCAAAGATACCACCGGGGGGTATGTACGTCAACGGGTCAGTCGCACACAGCAGGCGCCGTCGGCGGGCTGGAGTCGGGCGGTGAGACCGGCCTCCGGAAGGGCTTCGGCGAACCCCTCCAGCAGGGCGAGGTTCATGCGGCAGACGAGTTCGGCGTGGTCGGCCACGATCCCGGAGAACGGGCAATTGCCCAGGAGGATTTCCGAGCCGGCGGCTCGGGGCTCGTAACCCTCGGCGGCGAGGGCCTCCAACGGCGGGCCCGCACGGGCGGCCACCAGGGCGCCCCGTTCCCGCGCCACCCGGTGCAGGACGACGTCGACGGGCACCCCCCTGTCGGCGGCCCCGGAGACGGCCGCCGCCAGCAGCCCGGCCGCCACCCCGTAGCGGCGGTCCGGGAGGTTGACGCTGATCTCCCGCCCCGCCCGCCTGTACAGCTTCGCCGGCCGGCCCGCACCCGGTCCTTGACGGCCCGTGAGCCGGCGGAACTCGGTCTCGAGCAAGCCGTCGTCGACCAGACGGTCGAGGTGGAACGCGGCCGCCGACCGTGACGCACCGACTCCCTCCGCGGCTTCGTCCCGGCCGACGGCATGGTCCTGGTCGCGGACGAACCGGTACAGCTTGCGCCGCAGCGGGTCGCCCAGGGCGGCCACCGCATCGATGGCCCGATCGTCGTCCATCTCGACGCCCAGTCTATCGTGTAAAGTAGGTTGACGTTCACTTTAGAACCGGTGGGGAGCTATGAGCCACGCACTCGAGGGGGTCTCCCGGCACGTTCCGGCCACGGGGCTGCGGATCTCGGTGTGCATCCCCGCCCGCAACGAGGCGGCCACGGTGGCCGGAGTCGTGTCGCCGGTCGTCGCCGACGAGCTCGTCGGCGAGGTCATCGTGGTCGACGACGGCTCGTCGGACGGCACCGGGGCGGTCGCCGAGGCATTCGGGGCTCACGTCGTGCGGCGGGACGGTCTCCCGGGCAAGGGTGCGGCCATGGCCGAGGCGCTCCGCGTGGCCACCGGTGACATCGTCGTGTTCCTCGACGCGGACGTGGCCGACTTCGGCCTGGAGTTCGTGACCGGGCTGGTCGAGCCGCTCCTGGTCGACCCCCGGCTCGTGCTGGTCAAGGGTACGTACCGTCGCCCCGGCCCTGGTGGGGGGCGGGTGACCGAGCTGCTGGCCCGACCACTGCTGCGCCGGCTCGTGCCGGAGCTGGCCTTCGTCCGCCAGCCGCTGGCCGGGGAGGTGGCGGTCCGGCGTGCCGCTCTCGACGGGCTCGTCCTCGAGCCGGGCTACGGCGTTGAGATCGGGATGCTCATCGACGTGGCCAGGCGTTTCGGCCCCGACGCCATCGCCCAGGCCGACCTGGGGATGCGCGTGCACCGCAACCGCCCGCTCGACGAGCTGGCCGGTCAGGCCGACGAGGTGCTGGCCGCCGTGCTTTCTCGGACCAGGTAGCTTCCGGACATCGTGCCCACGACGAGTGGCCGTGCCGGCGCATCGCCCGGTCGGGCCCGCATGCTCGGGCGGGGCCTGCTGAAGCGTTGCCCCATCTGCGGGGCCGGGGGGCTGTTCACCCGGTGGTTCCGCATGAAGGAGCGTTGCCCCGGCTGCGACTACCGGTTCGAGCGTGAGGAGGGGTTCTTCCTCGGCGCCTATGTGATCAACCTGGCCATCGCCCAGGGCCTGGTGATCCTGCTGGCCATCGTGCCGCTGATCGTCAGGATGGCGTCCGACCCCGACGCCGGCGTCTGGCCGTTCGTGGTCGGGGGGCTCGTCGGCGCGGTCGTGGCGCCGATGTTCTTCTACCCGTGGTCGAAGACGATCTGGACGGCGTTCGACCTCATGCTCCGCCCGCAGTCGGTGACAGAGCCGACCGACCAGACCTGATCGTTCGGTTCGCCCTCTCGGTGTCCGGGTAACACCGGTCCATCTTCGATCTCGTCATCCCCACCATCGGTAGCGAGTCGCTCGCCACCCTGCTCGACGCGCTGGCGCAGGCCGACGGCCCGCGCCCGGACCGGGTGGTCGTCATCGACGACCGCCGGGACCGCACCGGGCCCCTCGTCGTCGACGGTCCGAACGTGGAGGTCATCGAGGGCCGGGGTGCGGGGCCGGCCGCGGCGCGCAATGTCGGCTGGCGTGCGAGCGATGCGGCGTGGGTCGTGTTCGTCGACGACGATGTCGTTCCCTCCGACTCGTGGCTCTCCGATCTCGAGGGCGACCTGTCGACGGCGGCGCTCGACGTGGTCGCGGTGCAGGGCCGGGTATCGGTGCCCCTGCCGCCGGACCGCCGCCCCACGGACTGGGAGCGCAACATCACCGGGCTGGAGACGGCCAAGTGGATCACTGCCGACATGGCTGTCCGCCGCAGCGCGCTGGAGAAGGTCGGCGGCTTCGACGAGCGCTTCCCCCGGGCCTACCGCGAGGACGCCGACCTGGCCCTGCGTCTCCAGCAGGAGGGCGGGAAGCTGGCCATGGGCGAACGCCGGATGACGCACCCGGTCCGGCCGGCGCCGTGGTGGATCAGCCTCCGGCTGCAGGCGGGCAATCGTGACGACGCCCTCATGACCGCCCTGCACGGGCGGGACTGGCAGGACGAGGGCGCACAGGGCGGCCGGCGACGCCGGCACGTCGCCACGACCGTCGCGGGTGTCACCGGAGTTGCGGGCGTGGTCGCCCGGAAGCCGCTCGTCGCCGGCGCCGGTCTGGCCGGGTGGGCCGTCGGCACGGTGGAGCTGGCGTGGGCTCGCATCGCCCCCGGTCCCCGCACGCCGGCCGAGGTAGGGGCCATGGTGGCGACCAGCCTGGCCCTCCCGCCCGTCGCCACCTGGCACTGGCTGGCCGCCCGCGTCACCCGCCGGCGGCTGCTGAAGCAGCCCGGGCCTACGCCCGAGCTTTCTTCTTCGTCTCGGCCGGCCTGAGGTACCGGCCGTCGAGCATGCTCAGCTCGACGCCGTTGTCGAACCGGACCCGGTAGCGGATCCACGACAGCCCGGTCACCATGACCACCACGCCGGGGGTGCCATCGGGCACCCCGCCGGCCAGATCCTCGGCGGCTATCACTTTGTCCTTGCGGGAGAACTCGGTGTCGGCCATCGGGTGACCGTAGCCCGCCGCCGGGGAACAGCCGTGGTCCCTGCGTTGTTCTAGCTCTCACTATGGACGACATCCGTACGCGTGTCCTTCCCCTTCTACCCCTCGCCACCGGCGTGGTCCTGCCCGGCATGGTGGTCACCATGGCCATCGAGAGCGACGAGGCGCGAGCCGCCATCGACGCCACCGACGCCTCCGAGGGTCGCGTCTTCCTCGTCCCCCGCCTCGACGACCGCTATGCCCGCGTCGGTACGGTCGCCAAGGTGGAGGACTCCGGCGAGCTGCCCAGCGGCATTCGTGCCGTCGTCGTCCGCGGCCTCCATCGCGCCACAGTCGGGATCGGCGTCCCCGCGCCGGCGGGCTCCGCGCTGTGGGTGCAGTCCGAGCCGGTCCCCACCGACATCGAGCCGTCGCCCCGGGCCCGTGAGCTGTCGCGCGAGTACCGCGCCGTCGTCGAGAACATCCTCGACCACCGCGGCGCAGGCGGCCTGGCCGAGGCCCTGCGCGGCATCTCCGACCCCGGCACCATGGCCGACACGGCCGGCTATTCGCCGGACCTCTCCTTCGAGCAGAAGATGGAGGTGCTGGAGACGATCGACGTCGAGCCCCGGCTGGAGAAGGTGCTCGGTTGGGCCCGTGAGACCCTCGCCGACCTCACCCTCAAGGAGCGCATCCAGACCGATGTCGCCGACGGCATGGAGAAGACGCAGCGGGAGTTCCTGCTGCGCCAGCAGATGGCCGCCATCCGCAAGGAGCTGGGCGAGGACGGCGACGGTGAGGGCGCCATCGCCGAGTACCGGGCCAAGCTCGACGCCCTCCCCGAGTCGACCCGGACCGCGGTCGAGCGCGAGATCGACAAGCTGGAGCGCACGAGCCAACAGAGTCCCGAGCACGGGTGGATCGTCAGCTGGCTCGACACCGTCTTCGAGATCCCCTGGGGCAAGAGCTCCGAGGACAACCTCGACGTCGCCGATGCCCGCGCCATCCTCGACGCCGACCACACCGGCCTCGACGACGTCAAAGACCGCATCATCGAGTACCTGGCCGTGCGCAAGCTACGCGCCGAGCGCGGGCTCTCGCCCGTGAGCGGTCGAGGCTCGGGCGCGATCGTCGCCCTGGTCGGTCCTCCTGGCGTGGGCAAGACGTCGCTCGGCGAGTCCGTCGCCCGGGCCCTCGGCCGCTCATTCGCCCGGGTGTCGCTGGGTGGCGTGCGCGACGAGGCCGAGATCCGAGGGCACCGCCGCACCTACGTCGGCGCCCAGGCCGGGCGCATCGTGCGCGCGCTGCGCGAGGCGGGCACCATGAACCCCGTCTTCATGCTGGACGAGGTCGACAAGCTCGGCAGCGACTGGCGGGGCGACCCGTCGTCCGCGCTGCTCGAGGTGCTCGACCCGGCCCAGAACCACACCTTCCGCGACCACTACCTCGAGGTCGACCTCGACCTGTCCGACGTGCTGTTCATCGCTACCGCCAACGTTCTCGAGACGATCCCCGGACCGCTGCTCGACCGGATGGAGATCATCCCGCTCGACGGATACACCGAGGACGAGAAGGTCTCCATCGCCCGTGACCACCTGCTGTCACGGCAGTTGGAACGCAACGGCCTGTCGGCCGACGACGCCACCGTCACCGACGACGCTCTGCGGCTGGTGGTGACCGACTACACACGCGAAGCGGGGGTGCGGAACCTCGAGCGCGAGCTGGGCAAGGTGCTGCGCAAGGTGGCGACCCGCCTGGCCTCGGCGTCGGTGGTTGCGCCGGTCGCTGTAGATCGTGACGACGTCCGCACCTACCTCGGTCGCCCGAAGTACTTCTTCGAGGCCGCCGACCGCACCGCTGTGCCCGGTGTTGCTACGGGTCTCGCCGTCACTGGGATGGGCGGCGACGTCCTCTTCATCGAGGCCACGTCGCTTCCGTCGGCGATCGGCCTGCCTGCCCTGACCCTGACCGGTCAGCTGGGCGACGTGATGAAGGAGTCGGCGGAGATCGCGTTGTCGTACGTGCGTGGCCATCTCGCCGTCGACCCCGAGAAGCGGTACCACCTGCACGTGCCCGCCGGCGCCGTCCCCAAGGACGGCCCGTCGGCCGGCGTGACCATGGTGACCGCCCTGGCCAGCCTGCTCGCCGGCCGGCCGGTGCGGGCCAATGTGGGCATGACCGGGGAAGTCACACTGCAGGGCCGGGTCCTGCCCATCGGTGGCGTCAAGCAGAAGGTGCTGGCCGCCGACCGGGCCGGGCTCACCACCGTCTTCCTGCCCGCCCGCAACGGGGCCGACCTCGACGACGTGCCCGAGGCCGTGCGCGAGCGCATGACCTTCCACCTGGTCGACGACGTGGCCGACCTCCTCGAGCTGGCCCTGGAGCCGGCCGTTCCGGAGGCCGCCGCCGCGGCCTGACCACCTGCAACTGGGGACGATCCGACACGTCCTGGCGTGTCCGATCGTCCCCGGTTCGAGGGCTACTTGACGGTGATCTCCCCGAACATGCCCTGGACGAGGTGGGGCGGGCCGCCGGCTACCTGCGGAGGGCCGTCGCCGCCAGCTTGGGCGGCCTTGAGGTAGGCAGCCGGGTCGGCGCCCGTGGGAATCGAGCAGATGACGGCGTAGCGGCCCTTCTCGGCGAGCTTGCCATCGCCGACAGCCTTGATCATCTCACCGCCCCCGGGCGGCGCGATCAGCACCATGGCCGGTGGCCCGCCCCCGAAGATGGCGTCCCGCTGCGCCTCCGGGAGCTTGACGAGGTCGGCGACTGGCCGCTTCTCCGCGTCGGGGATCCGGACGACCACCATCTCGTGCAGCTCCTTGGTGGAGGAGTTCTTGAGCTTCAGCTCGGTGCCGGCGTCCACGGAGCTCGGTAGGTCCTTGAAGCTGTAGTCGGCGGCCGTGACCGTCTTCGTGTCGTCGCCACCGCACCCGGCTCCCAAAGCCGCAAGCGCGACGAGGGCGCCTACCTGAGCCAAACGACGGCGCAAGGTGATCGTCATGGAACTCCCCTTCCATCCCCAGCCCGACATCGCCGGCTTCAGGGAAAATACGCGTTGCAGCGACAGTGCGGAAAGGGTGCTGGCACCACTTCTCAGAGGAAGCGGACGCTGTCAGCCGCCGATGCAATGTCGCCCTCGACCGAGCTGCACGTCGGGCAGTACCAGCGGGCCTCGAACGGGGTGCCGCACGCCTGGTGGCGCAGGGGCTCGACGGTGTCGGGCGACTGACCCGCGCCCCATTGGGCCAGCAGGCGAAGCGCGCCGGCCAGCTCGGCGCCGGCGGCGGTGAGCTGGTAGACGAAGCGGGGCGGGCGCTCCGAGTAGGGCGTGGCGACGACCACACCGTGCTGTTCGAGCGTGCGCAGGCGCTGGCTGAGGACGTTGGGGGCGATGCCGGCCACGTCGGCCTGGAGATCGTTGAATCGGCGAGGGCCGTCGAGCAGGGCGGAGACGATCAGCAGCGCCCACCGGTCGCCGACGCGGGCGACCGCTTCCTCCAAGGGCGACGGCTCGGCCATGCGTCCCATTCTCGCACGACGGTGGTTGCCGAACTCGCTTGCGACTAGTAACTTGCAAATCACAAGTCACTGTTCGAGGAGGATGCAGATGTCGGGTGTGCTGGAAGAGCTGGAGAACGCCACTATCGAGGTCGCCGCGCGCATCGGCCCGGCCGTGGTCGGACTGGGGGCCGGCTGGGGCCAGGGAACGGGCGTGGTGGTGGCCGACGGCGTGGTCCTCACCAACGCCCACAACGTGAGCGACCTCCATTCGAACGGCAGGGGAGTCACATTGATCTTCGCCGACGGTCGGACGGTGCAGGGCCAGGTGTCGGGCCACGACATCGACGGAGACCTGGCCACCATTGCCGTCGACACCGCCGGCGTGACAGCGGTGGAGTGGGCCGACGCCCCCACGCGGGTGGGCGCGTCGGTCTTCGCCGCCGCCAACCCCGGCGGGCGGGGCCTGCGGGTCACGCTCGGTTCCGTGGCCGCCGTCGGCCGCACGTTCCGCGGGCCCCGGGGCCGGCGGGTGACCGGCACGATCGAACACACCGCGCCGATGGCCAAGGGGTCGTCGGGCGGGCCGTTGCTGGATTCGGCGGGGCGCCTGGTCGGGCTCAACACCAACCGGCTGGGCGAGGGGTTCTACGCCGCCCTGCCCGCCGACGACGACCTGCGCCGCCGGGTCGACGCACTCAGCCGGGGCGAGTCCCCCGCCCGCCCCCACCTGGGTGTCGGCCTCGTGCCCGGCCGCGCCGCCCGTCACATTAGGCGGGCCGCCGGCCTGCCCGACCGTGACGGGGTGCTGATCCAGGAGGTGGAGGAGGGGAGTCCGGCCGCCCACGCCGGCCTGCGGCGCGGCGACCTGATCGTCGAGGCCTCGGGCTCGCCCGTCGCCTCGATCGACGACCTCTACCAGGCCGTGGACGGCCTCGGCGCCGGTGAGGCCCTGAGCCTGGGCGTCGTGCGGGGCGCCGAGGAGCTGTCGGTCAGCGTCACTTTCGCCGGCGGCGGGGCCCGCGTGGAAGGGTCGGCCTGACGGTGATGGTCGAAGACACTGCCATCCGTAACGGCGGCGACGTCCTCGACGCCTATTCGAGGGTGGTCATGTCGGTGGCCGAGCGGCTGATCCCCTCGGTCGCCAGCCTGCGGGTGATGGTGCGGGTGCCGGGTGGCCGCCACCCGCAGGGCTCCGGGTCGGCCGTGGCCATCACCGCCGACGGGTTCCTGCTCACCTCCGCCCACGTGGTCGACCGGGCCGCCGGCGGCGTCGCCGTCTTCGCCGACGGCGCCGAGGCCGAGTTCGACGTGGTGGGCGCCGACCCTCTGTCGGACCTGGCCGTCATCCGCACCACGGCCGGGGCCGAGCTCACCACGGCCACGTTGGGCGACGCCGACCGGCTGCGCGTCGGGCAGCTCGTCGTCGCCATCGGCAACCCGCTCGGCTTCGCCGGCTCGGTGAGCGCCGGCGTCGTCAGCGCCCTGGGGCGCTCCTTTGCGGCGGCGGCCAGTCGCCACGGGCGGATGGTGGAGAACGTCATCCAGACCGACGCCGCCCTGCACCCGGGCAACTCGGGCGGGGCGCTGGCCAACGGCGCCGGCGAGGTGGTGGGGATCAACACCGCTGTCGTCGGCCCGGGCGTGGGCCAGGGCCTGGGTCTGGCGGTGCCGATCAACGCCACTACCCGGGGCACCGTGTCCGCCCTCATGACCGACGGCCGGGTTCGCCGGGCCTACCTCGGCATCGCCGGCGGCTCCCGCCCGCTCCCGCCCAGGGCGGCCGCCGCCACCGGGCGCGAGCGGGGCATCGAAATCCTCACCGTGGTCGCCGGCAGCCCGGCCGACCGTGGCGGCCTGCGACCCGAGGACCTGTTGCTGGGGGTGGACGGGAACGGAGTCACCAACGTCGGCGACCTTCAGCGGCTCATGACCGGTGACCGCATCGGCCGCCCGGTCGGCGTCGAGGTCTTCCGGCGGGGCAAGGTGCAGTCGGTGTCGATCGTGCCGACCGAGCTCCCAGACTGACGGTCAGGCGAAGCTGAGGCAGGTGACGGGCGGGCCGGCGGCCACCGTCGCCCACGAGCCGCCGGCGTCGTCGGACAGGTAGACGCGGCCGGCGAAGGTGCCGAGGGCGGCCAGGTCGCCGTCGGCCACCAGGCAGAAGGTGTCGACGTTGCCGGGGAACGTGCCCGGCAGGCCGATCGACGTGCGCCGGAACGGGCCGTTGTCATGGAGGGGCCGGCGGTAGACGGCCGCCCGGTGGCCGTCGGGGCCCGTGGACGCCGACAGCAGCACCGTATCGCCGGCCACCGCGACGGCGCGGGCGTACGTGACCGCCAGGCCGTCGTCGTCGACGGTCCACGTATCGCCCTTGTCGGTGCTGACGGCCAGGCCCTGGGCGCAGGCGGCCAGCACGGTGCCGTCGCCGGCGACGACGACCTGGTGGACGTCGAGGTCGATGTCGAGGGTGGGCGCCCACGTGGCGCCGCCGTCGGCCGAACGCAGGATCCCGCCGACGTGGACGTTGACGTAGAGCGTCCCGTCGGGGCCGGCGGCCAGGGTGCGCACGTCGGCGGGCCCGCCCCACGGCGTGTACCAGGCCTCCCTCCCGGGGGCCTCGTCGAACGACGCCACCCGCTCACCCGAAGGGATCCGCACCAGGTGGCCCTCGGCGGTGCCCACCAGCGCTCCTCCGTCGAACGGCAGGATGCATGTGGCGACGGGCGCATCGATGTCCTCGCTGACCCACTGGCCGTCATGCCACACGGCCCGCCCCTCGACCACCGCCCAGCCGCCGGCGAGGGCGTTGACCTGCCGCCCGGCGAGCTCGGTGTGGCCGTCGTCGACCCGGTGCAGGCCGGCGGAGGTGCCGACCAGCAAACTCACGCGCTGAGCTCCCAGATGAGGACCTCGGCACCGTTTGCGTCGGCGGTCAGGATGGGGGAGCTGGCGTCGGTGAGACGGACGGCGTCGCCGGCCTCGAGGCGGCCGGCGCCCTCGAACGTCAGCGCGCCCCGGGCGACGAACACGTGCGCCCGGCGGGCCTCAGGGACGGAAACGTTTTCATTGCCCTGGAGGCGCCCGCCCCACAGGACGGCGCCGCGCTGGCGAATCGAGATGGCGGAGTCGTGGCCGCGGCCCGAGGCGATCGGCACCAGGCCGCCCTGCCCGAGCTCACCGTTGACGTCGAGTTGCTCGTAGCCGGGATCGACCCGCTCGGTGTCGGGGAGCACCCACATCTGCAGGAAGTGGACGTCGGCGTCGCCCCGGGGGTTCATCTCCGAGTGCCAGATGCCCCGGCCGGCGCTCATGCGCTGGGCCAGGCCGGGGTAGAGCAGGCCCTTGTGGCCGGTGGAGTCCTTGTGCTCGAGCTCGCCCGCCAGCACCCACGTCACGATCTCCATGTCCTGGTGCGGGTGGGTCGAGAACCCGGTGCCGGCCCGGACGATGTCGTCGTTGTTCACGAGCAGCAGCCCGTGGCCGGTGTTGGCTGGGTCGTAGTGGCGCGAGAAGCTGAAGGAGTGATGCGACTCGAGCCAGGGCAGCCGGGTGTGGAAGCGGTCTCCGGCGCGCCGCACGTCGATCGTCGGAGTAGTCATACTTTCAACCAACAGCTCTCGGCGAGGCGCATTCCTTCCAGATCCTACGGGAGGGGGTGACGGTGTCGGTGCTGGGCAGCCTGGCGCGAGGCCTCCACCCGGGCGTGCGGAAGGTGCACGCCCAGGTGGCCCGCTATGCGGCCGAGTGGGAGCGAGCCAACGGCGCGGCGATCAGGGCCGCCGGACCGCTGTGGGTGGTGCTCGGCGACTCGACTGCCCAAGGCATCGGCGCCACGACGTGGGCCGAGGGATACGTCGGGCAGCTGCTCCGGGCCCTGAACGACGGTGCGGAGCGGCCGTGGCGGGTGGTCAACCTGTCGAAGTCCGGGGCGCGGGCCGCCGACGTCGTCGACCGGCAGCTGCCGGCGCTCGAGGCGCAGGGTACGCCGGCCGACCTGGTCACCTGCGCCATCGGCGCCAACGACGTGGTCCGCCGCACGCGTGGGCCGGTGCTCGAGCAGCAGCTGCGGGCGATCATGGCCGGGCTGCCCGACCGATCGGTGATCGCCACTGTCCCCCAGGGGCTCAACCGGGCCCGCACGGAGGCGGTCAACCGGTTGCTCAAGGCGGAGGCGCCGGCGGCCGGCCTCGTCGTGGCCGACGTGTGGGCGCACAGCGGCCCGCCCTGGCACGGCAAGCTGGCCGAGGACGGTTTCCACCCCGGCGTGCTGGGCTACGCCGAGTGGGCCGCCGCCTTTGCCGAGGCGCTGGACCTGGCTCTTCCCTCTCGATCTCCGGACCCGAAACAACCGCCGCATCGCCTCGGCTCCGGAGAGTCGTAGAGGGCCAGTCGGAGGAGCCGCGGTCCCCACCACCTGCTGGCTAGAGTGTAACCAACCGGTTGGTCACAGATCAACCGAAATTGGTGTGACCATGGCGATCGTCAATTCCAACCCCCCCAAGCAGCAGGCCACGCCTGACCGCATCCTCGCCGCCGCAGTCCAGGAGTTTGTGGAGCACGGCCTGGCCGGGGCGCGTGTCCAGCGCATCGCCGAGCGGGCAGGGGCCAACAAGCAACTGCTGTACCGGCATTTCGGCAGCAAGGACGGCCTGTTCGACGCCGCCGTGCGCGCCATGGCCTCCCGCTTCAACGAGATTCGCCGGGAACTGCCGACCACCCTCGAGGAGCGCCTGCCGTACTACTTCGAACGGGCGACTGACGATCAGCGATGGGTGCGGCTCTTGCTGTGGGAGGCGTTGCAGTGCGGTGACGGGACGGTCGTCAACGAGGACGAGCGGGCCGCCCAGATGCAGAAGGCGGTGGACGCCGTCCGTGCGGACCAGGCCGCAGGGCTCCTACCGGCCGACCTGGACGCCGGCCAGCTGTTCCTGTCGTTCCAGGCCCTCGCCGCCCATCCCTCGGCCTTCCCGCAGATGACCCGCCACATCACCGGCATGAACCCTACGGACCCGGCGTTCCGGACTCAGCGGGTCAGGTTCCTCCGCCGCCTCGGCCGCCACCTCTCCGCCGGCCTCCCCGACCGGGGCGGCCATGATGGGCGGGTGGACGAGGCGGTACGGGATTACATCGACGCCATCCCGCCGGCGCACCGTCCTCTGTTCGACCGCCTGCACGGGTTGATCCTGCAGGTGTGCCCCGACGCCGCCGTGGTGCTGTCCTACAAGATGCCCACCTACAAGGTCGGCCGCCGGCGGCTCTTCCTCGCCGCCTGGAAGCACGGTGTGTCGATCTACGGTTGGGACGAGGGCCGCGACGCCGGCTTCACCGCCCGCCACCCGGACCTCGCCACCGGCAAGGGGACGATCAAGTTGACTGCGGAAGCGGCGGCCGGCATCGCCGACGACGAGCTCTGCGGACTGGTGCGAGCCGCCCTCGCCTCCTACGAGGGGAAATAGGACGCTGGTCCCTTCACGGGAGGACCTGAGGCGCCAGCTCGCGCAACAGGCCCTCGGTGGCGACCGCCCCGCTCACACCGCGCTCGCTCACACTGTCAACCGTCACTTCGGGGTCGGGGGCGCTCAGGACCTGGCGCACCTCGATGCGCTGACGGATCGGCACGCCGTTCGGCCCCGGTGAGGCCGAAGAACGAGCTGCGAGCTCGATCGCCCGGTCGAGCGAGTCGACGTCGATCAGCCGGTAGCCGGCGAGCAGCTCCTTCGCCTCGGGGTAGGGGCCATCGGTGACCACAGGGGCGCCGACACCGTCGGAGACCACGAACCTCGCCTGGTCCGGGCCGGCGAGGCCCTGGGCGTCGACCAGCTCATCGAGCCCGGTCAGCTCGTCGTTCAACGCCCTCTGGAAGTCGATGTGGGCCTGAATGTCCTCGGGCGTCCACTCGTTCATGGGCAGGCAGTCCGCCTCGACCCCTCCGTAGCTCTGCAGCAGCATGAATCGCATCGCTTCATCCTTCCGATTGCGGCGGCGCCCCGTTGGCGTCGCTCACCCGGATGTCGGAGCTGCGGTCGGGTTCTCGACATGCCGGGCGGTCACTGCCCGGTGATCGTGCGCAGCGGCATGCGGGGGCCCCACCGCGGGGCGGCGCCGGCGCCCATGACGATCAGCCGGATGACCCGGCCACGGTGGCCACGCCACGGCTCGAGCAGTTCGAGCATGCGGGAGTCGTCGGCCCGGGGCTCGCCGGCCAGGGTCCAGGCCACCATGTTGGGCAGGTGGTAGTCGCCCACGCTCACCGCGTCGGGGTCGCCGAGGGCGACCAGCGCCACCTCGGCCGCGGTCCACGGGCCGATGCCGGGCAGGGCGGTGAGCCGTCGCATGGCATCGGCGGGGGCCATGTCGACGGTCTCCTCGAGCCGGCTCGCGTACGAGCAGGCCCGGCATATCGTGTCGGCCCGTTTCCGCTCGACGCCGGCGCGGTGGAAGGTCCACGACGGTGTGGCGGCCAGCAGCCCAGGCGCCGGCGGGACGACCAGCGTCTCCGCGCCCGGCCCCGGCGCCGGCTCGCCCAGGCCGCGGACGAGGCGGGCGTAGGACCGTCGGGCCTCGATGCCGACCACCTTCTGCTCGAGGATGCTGGCCACGAGGGCCTCCACGACGGCGGCCGAGCGGCCGATGCGCATGCCCCGCAGCCGGCGGTGGAGCTCGCCGACCGTGCCGTGGCCTGGGTCGAAGCCGTCCTCTGTGTCGTCGGCGCCCACCAGCCGGGGGAAGGCGTCGAGCGCCCAGCCGGCGCCTGGCCCCCACGCCCGCATGGTGACCGTCCCGCCGGCGGACGAGACCCGGATGTGGGTGGTGACCGGACCCTCCGGCGTGCGGGTGGCCCGCCACATCCCGCCCAGCTCGAACCGCACGGACGGGTCGAGGCGGCCCCGGCGCAGGCCGAACAGCGTCAGCCGCAGGTCGACCGGGAGGGCCGGCGTGACGGTGCGGGTCGACTCACCCGTCACGGGGCTCCGCCCCATGAGTGCATCCAGGACCGGCCTCCCGGGCCGGTCATGGGAGTTGTAGGGACTTCACCTCAAGGTAGGCCCCGAGGGCGTGGCGGCCCAGCTCCCGGCCGTAGCCCGACTGCTTGTACCCGCCGAACGGGGCCAGCAGGTTGAAGCCGCCGCCGTTCACGTCGACCTGCCCGGCCCGCAGCCGGCGGGCGACACCCAGCGCCCGCTCCCGGTCGGCGGAGAACACACCGGCCGACAGGCCGTAGATGGTGTCGTTGGCCAGGCGGACGGCGTCGTCCTCACCGTCGTACGGCAGTATCGCGAGCACCGGCCCGAACACCTCCTCCCGGGCGACGGTCATGCCGGGTTCGACCCCGGCGAACACCGTGGGCCGCACGAAGAACCCCCGGTCGAGCCCGTCCGGCCGGGACGGACCTCCCGCCACCAGCGTCGCCCCTTGGTCGATCCCGTCCTGTATCGCGGCCACCACCCGGTCCCGGTGGGCGCCGTACGCCAAGGGCCCAAGGGTGGTGGAGGGGTCCATCGGATCGCCCATGACGTAGGCGTCCACCACGGCGGCGGCCATTTCGGCGGCCTGGTCGTGCAGGTGGCGGGGCACGAGCAGGCGGCTCCATGCGATGCAGGTCTGCCCGGAGTTGAGCATGCACTGGCGCACCGCGGAGTTGACCGCCTCCGCCAGGTCCGCGTCGTCGAGCACGAGGCTGGGCGACTTGCCACTGAGCTCCAGAGTGACCCGCTTGATGGTCTGCGCCGCCAGTGCGGCCACCCGCCTCCCGGCCGTCGTCGATCCGGTGAACGACACGACGTCGACCTCGGGGTGGCCGACGAGCGCCTCGCCCGCCGCCGACCCCCTGCCGGTGACGACGTTGAGGACGCCCGAGGGCAACCCGGCCTCCTCGGCCGCCTCGGCGAGGAGGAAGGCGGAGAGCGGCGCGACCTCGCTGGGCTTGAGCACCACGGTGCACCCTGCGGCCAGCGCGGGCGCGACCTTGGCCACGGCCTGGTGCAGCGGGTAGTTCCACGGCGTGATGGCGGCGACCACGCCCGCCGCCTCCCGGACCACGACCGAGCTGCCGATCCGCTCCTCGAAGGCCATCTCCCGCAGGATCGACCCGTAGGAGCCCATCACCATCGCCGGCAGCGCGCCCTGGATGACCGTGGCCATCGACAGGGGCATGCCCACTTCCTGGGCGACGATCGTGCCGACCTCGGGAACCCTTGCGCCGAGGGTCTCGCCCAGACGATCGACCGCCTTGGCCCGCTCCTCGACCGACGAGCGCGACCACCCGTCGAAGGCGGCGCGGGCCGCCCTGACCGCCCGGTCGATGTCGGCGGGACCCCCATCGGGCACCGACCCCATCACCGCCTCGGTGCCGGCGTTGACCACCTCGATCGCGCCGGCGCCCTCGGGTCGCACCCAGGAGCCGTCGATGAACAGGGCGTCGCGCACGATCATGCTCGTCGAGAGTACGCGGCCTTTCAGCCGGAGGTCAGCCGGGGTACACGTCGATCTCGGTGGCCTTGACCGTCGCCCATACCGGGCCGCCTTCGGCCAGGCGGAGCTCGGCTGCGGCGGCGGGGGTGACCTCGGCCACGATCGAGGGCGACCCGTCGACCTGGACCCGCATGCGGTCGCCCAGCAGGTGCACCCCGGAGGCCTCGCCGGCCCACGTGTTGCGGGCGCTGCCCTCGGGCCGGCTCCGGTGCAGGGTCACGGCCCGGGGGTGGACCAAGCCGTACGCCGGCCCCCGCACGTCCGTGGCCACGGTCAGTGCGGCGCCGCCCTCCAGCACCAGGGAGGCGCCGTCCATCCGGCCCCGGAACAGGTTGAGGCCGGCCAGCTCGGCCACCCAGGCCGAGCGGGGCCGGGTGGTGACGTCGACCAGCGGCCCGTCCTGGGTCACCCGGCCGTCCTCGACCACCACGAGGCGGTCGGCGAGGGCCATGGCGTCGACCGGGTCGTGGGTCACGACCAGGCGGACGGCGGGAGAGCCGGCGAGCTGCTCGCGCAGCATGCGCCGGAGCTGGCCCTTGGCGCCGGCGTCGATGGCGGACAGTGGCTCGTCGAGCAGCAGCAGTTCCGGCTCGGTGGCGAGGGCCCGGGCCAGAGCTACCCGCTGGGCCTGACCGCCGGACAGCTGGGCCGGGCGGCTTCCGACGTGGTCGACGCCCAGGCCGACCCGTTCGAGCCAGTCGCTCGCCCGGCGGCGGGCGTCGGCCCGCCTCCGGCCCCGGGACCGGAGGCCGTAGGCGACATTGTCGAGCGCGCTCAGGTGGGGGAAGAGCACCGAGCCCTGGAAGACGACGGCCACCGGGCGCCGCTCGGGGGACAGGTGCACCTTCCGGGAGACGTCGTCGAGCACCGTCGTGCCAAGGGTGACCCGGCCGCGGTCGAGGCAGACGAGCCCGGCGAGGGCCCGCAGCAGGGTTGTCTTGCCTGCGCCGTTCGGACCGACGACCGCCACCACCTCGTCGGGCGACGCGCCGAGGGCCACGTCGAGGTCAAGCGACCCCAGTCGCACGCCCACGTCGGCGCCCAGCGCCCCGGTCACGGGACGCCGAGCCAGCGACCTCGCAGGGCGACGAGCACGGCGAGGGCCACGGCGAGCAGGACGATCGACAGCGCGACGGCGCCCTCCGGGCGGCCCTGCAGGCCGGCGTAGATGGCGGTGGGAAGTGTGCGGGTGCGCCCGGGAAGGCTGCCGGCGAAGGTCACCGTGGCGCCGAACTCCCCAAGGGCCCGGGCCCAGCACAGCGCGGCGCCGGCCGCGAGCGAGGGGCCGATGAGGGGCAGGGTCACGGTCCGGAACCGGTGCCACGGACGGGCGCCAAGGGTGGCGGCCGCCTCCTCGTAGCGGCGGTCGAGCTGTCGCAACCCGGCCTCGGTGGCGACGACCAGGAACGGCATGGCCACGAAGGCCTGGGCCAGGATCACGCCGGCGGTGGTGAACGGCAGAGGGAAGCCGGGCCACGATCCGATGTGACTGCCGAGCAGGCCACGCCGGCCGAAGACCGAGAGCAGGCCCACCCCGCCAACCACCGGCGGCAGGACCATCGGCAGGATCACCAGGGCCCGGAGCAGTGACCGGCCCGGGAATGTCGCCCGGGCCAGGACCCACGCCAGCGGGACGCCGAAGACGAGGGCGACCGCCAGCGCGCCGAGCGAGCACACGAGGGACAGGCGCAGGGCGTCCCGGGCCTCGGGCGAGGTCAGTTCCGATCCGATGGTCGACCACGGGGCCTGCTGCAGCAGTCCCAGGAGGGGCAGGAGCATGAGGGCGGCGGCCACTGCGGCAAGGATCGTGACGCGCCTCACGGGAGGACGAACCCGTGCTCGGACAGGGCCTGGCGGCCGGCCGGCCCCAGGAGCCGGTCGACGAACGCCCGGGCCGCAGGCCGGTTCGCGGCCGAGCGCACCACCGCCACCGGATAGGAGGCGACGACGTTGGCCGCGTCCGGGATGTCGACCCGGGCCGGCGGGCCGACGTCGGTGGCGTAGACGATCCCGGCGTCGGCCTCGCCGCCGGCGACCGTGCGGGCCACCGCCTTCACGTCGAGCTCGAGCGACACCGGGCGCACCCGGACGCCGGCCCGGTCGAGCACCTCCCGGGCGTACCGGCCGGCGGGCACCGAGGGGTCGGCGAGGACCACGCGCAGGCCGTCGCGGGCCAGGTCGCCCAGGCCGGCGATGCGTCGGGGATTGCCGGGCTCCACGGCGATGGCGAGCCGGTTCCGGGCGAACTCCACCGGCTCGTCTACCAGGCCGGCCCGCACGAGGCGGGCCATGCTCTCGACATCCGCGGTGGCCACCACGTCGACCGGCGCCCCCGCCTCGACCTGGGCGACGATTTGCTGCGAGCCGGCGAAGCTCAAGGTGGCGCCGAGGCCGGCGAAGGCCTCGGCGAGGGAGGCGGCAGCCAGGACGGTGACCTCGCCCCGGGGCGGGCCGGCGCAACCGGCAGCGAGCAGCAGCCCCGCCAGCGCCACGACGACACGCCTCACGGCTGGGCCGGAAGCTCCATGACGACACTGGTGGCCTTGATCGACGCCACGGCGAGCATGCCGGGGGCCAGCGCCAGCTCGTCGGCCGCCTCCCGGCTGAGCAGGGCGACGACGCGGTGCGGCCCGGCCTGGAGCTCGACCTGGGCCATCACCGTGTCCTTCACCACCCTGGTCACGATGCCCGTGAACCGGTTGCGGGCCGAGGCGGACACGATGTCGCCGGCGCGGGGTTCGACGGCCAACGAGCGGGCCAGCTCGGCCAGGGCGGCGCCGTCGACCTCCCGCCGCCCGCCGGCGGTGCGGGTGGTCGGGAGCCGGCCGGCGTCGGCCCAGCGGCGCAACGTGTCGGTGCTCACCCCGAGCAGCTCGGCCGCCTGACCCATTCGGAACGTCGACACGGTTGCCGATGCTACCTCGCATCTGCGAGCTGTTGTCGCCGTGATGCCTGCAGTTGCGGCCACGATAGGCGCCGCATGGAGGCTTACCCCTCGCTGACCGACGACTTCGTAGGATGACCGGCGATGAGCTTCCTGCGCCGCCCCATCGTCCTCATGGTGCTCGGATTCGTCGTCCTTGGGCTTGGTGGCCTCGCCTCGACCACCCGGGAGACCACGAAGACCAACCCGGCTGACGCTACGCGTTGCGAGTTCCCGCCCTGCCGGGCCTCGGCCGACCCTCTTCCCGCCCGGGGCTACGAGGGCGGTTATGTCGCCGCCGACCCCGCGGATCCCGAGCACGTGGTGATCACCGACGCCAACATGCTCGGCAGCGCCTGTTCGTTCCACACCACCTTCAACCGGGGCCGGGACTGGACCGACGGCGTTCTCGAGCTTCCGGCCGGATTCACCGGCTGCCGGCTGAACGGGCCCTCGGGCGGCCACGTGCCCACCGGCAGCGTCGCCCTCGGAAGCGGGAAAAAGGTCTACGCGGTCTTCGGTTCAGCCCACCAGGACGACGGCCGGCGCGAGAGCGTGCTGGTGGCGACCTCCAACGACGGGGGGGCCACATTCGGGCCCGCCAAGGTCGCCATCCGGCCGACCGGTCCGGAGATCGCCCTCGGCCGGCCGCTGATGGCAGTGGTGCCCGGGAACAACGGTCCCGACGTCATCCTCGTCTCCGCGTGGACCTGTCGCCCGGCCGGCCCGATGCAGGCACCCTGCGTCGAAGCCCTGTTCGCCAGGTCTGACGACGGCGGCCAGACCTACACGGCACCCGTCGTCGTCAACGACCCGCCCGCAGGCCAGAACCCGTCGCAACCGGCCATGGACCGCGAGGGCATGATCTACCTGACCTTTCAACGGCAATTCCAGGACACCGTGGAGCTCTTCCTCGCCAAGTCCACCGACGGCGGGAAGACCTTCAACGAGAGCCTCCTCGACCGACAGGTCGGGCTCGGCTTCCAGTACGACGCCGCCAAGCTCGTCGCTGATCCCAGGACCGGAGCGCTCTACACCGTCTGGACCGACCAGCGGACCGGGCGGTACCAGATCTTCTTCCGCAAGTCCCTCGACAAGGGCGTGAGCTGGGGGGAGCGGTCGGTGCTCCTCTCGCCGAACCGGGACGCCACCGGCAGCAGCCGTACGCCCTCGCTCTCCGTCGCCCCCAACGGCCGCATCGACATCGTCTACTACCACACGGGTCCCGCTCCCGACGTCCAGAACTTCGACCAGGTGTACTGGAACTACTCCCTCGACGGCGGCGAGAACTTCATCGCCCGGCAGGTGAACGAGACCCCGATCGACCGGACCAAGGGCTACTCCGGGCCCCTTGGCTCCTTGCGCCAGCTGGGCAACCACTACCCCCCGAGCGTCTCCTCCACCGACGAGGCCGCCTACGTGGTGTGGAGCGACACCCGGGAAGCCACCGACATCACCAACACCCAGGACGTCGTCCTGCGCCGCATGGAAGTTCTGGGGGCGGCGGGGCCGCCGCCGTAGGTCAACGCTGGTGCTTGGGGCAGCTCCAGGTGGTTCTTCCTCCCACTGTCCTGCGTATGAGGGGGGTGCCATCCTTCGGGCACATGCCGCCGGCGTGGCGTTCGGGCTGAAGGTCGCCGGTGTGGGAACCGCCTTGAGCGATGAGGTCGGCCAGGGTCCCGACAAGGTGCTCGTGGAGCCGGGCCACCTCGGTGGGGGAGAGGGTGCCGGCCGGGCGGCCGGGGTCGAGGCCGGCCCGCCACAGGATCTCGTCGGCAGCCAGGTTGCCGACGCCGGCCAGGCGGGCCTGGTCGAGCAGGCGGGCCTTGAGCGGCGCCTGGCTGCGGCCCAGGGCCTGAACGAGGTCGTCGCCGGTCAGGGTGAGGGCGTCGGGACCGAGACGGCCCTCCGGCGGGGACAGCTCGACGCCTCCCAGACGGCGAGGGTCCCGGATGCGCATGTCGCCGCCGTCGGCGAACCGGATGCCGAAGCGGTCCCACCGCTCGAGGTCCTGGTTTGAGGTGTAGAGCAGCTCGTCGACGCCGGCTGTCCCGTCCACCAACAGCCGGCCGCTCATGCCGAACCGCAGGCCGAGGACCGGACCCTCCTTGTCGGTGTCGAGGAGGAGCAGCTTGCCGACCCGCCGGGCGTCGATGAACCGCCGGCCCACGAGTGCGTCTGTCAGCGTCTGTGCGTCGGTGCCGCTGCGCAGGTACCAGGCGTCCGGGGCCACGATCTCGGCCACCCGCCGGTTGAGGGCGCGAGTCGCCAGTCGCCGGTAGGCATCGACTTCCGCAAGCTCGGGCACGGTGCCGATTCTGGACCGGATCGGTGCGACCCGGACTTCGGGTAGCTGTTCGAGCGCCCCTACAGTGGTCGGCGATGGCCCGGGAAGTCCTGCAGTGGAAGCACCTGTACTCCGAAGTGGTCACGTCGGGGCTGTGCACCGGCTGCGCGGGGTGCGTGGTCGCCTGCCCGCACGACGTCCTGGGCTACGACGATCGGGAAGGGGTCTACAAGCCCTTCCACCTCGAGGAGGAGCTCGGGCCCGACAACTGCACCCACGGCGAGAAGGGCTGCACGTCCTGCACCCGGGCCTGTCCCCGGTTCCGCAGCTGGGAGACCGAGATCGACACCCACCTCTTCGGTCGCCCGCGCAGCCCCGAGGAGGTCGACGGGATCTCCAAGGACATCATCCTGGCCCGCGCCGCCGATCCCAAGGTCAACGAGATCGGCCAGGACGGCGGACTGGTGTCGGCCATCCTCATCTGGGCTCTCGAGCACGGCTACATCGACGCCGCCCTCGTCTCCTACCTGGAGGGCGACGGCACTTCGTGGAAGGCCATCCCCGGCGTAGCCCGCACGAGGGAGGAGGTCCTGGCCGCCGCCGGCAGCCGGTACACCTACTCGGCCAACACCATGGCCTACGCCGAGGCGGTCGAGGGTGGCGCCGAGAAGCTGGCCCTCGTGGGCATGAGCTGCCAGTCGTCGGTGCCCCCGGTGATGACGGTGCGCAAGGCGGGCAAGCCGGCCCGGCGGTTCGTGTTGAACATCGGCCTCCTCTGCTCCAAGACGTTCGACGACGCCATCTTCGAGGAGCTGTTCGAGGCCAAGTACGGCCTGCGCAAGCAGGACATGGTCAAGATGAACATCAAGGGCGTCTTCCAGATCTGGATGCGCAACGGCGACTACCACGAGGTGCCGCTCAAGGAGTGCCACGCGTGGACCCGCGAGGGCTGCAAGCTCTGTCCCGACTTCGCCGCCGAGCACGCCGACATCTCCACCGGCGGCATCGGGGCGTTCGGCGACTGGACGCTCACGATCATCCGCACCGACCTCGGCCGGGAGATCATGGTCAAGATGCTCCAGGACGGCACCATCGAAGGTCGTCCGGGCGACGACGACCCCGGCGCCATCGCCCTCCTGCGCAAGCTGTCGGCCAAGTCCCGCAAGCGCTGGCCGGCCACGGCCGTCGACGCACCCCGCCTGCTCCCCGCTCCGGCTGTCAAGGCGGCCACATGACCGCTCGCGAGTTCGCGGTCACCTGGGACTACCGCTGACCATTCGCCAGGAACTTCGCCGAGCACGTGCTGCTCGGTCAGACCGAGGCCGGCGACGACTGGGCCATCCGATGGGTGCCCTTCTCGTTGAACCAGACCAGGGTGGCTGCGGGCGACGTCGACGTGTGGGACGACCCGGAGATGGCCGGCGCCCGGATGGCGGTCGAGGTGGGCCTCGCCGTCCGTGACGGGTGGCCGGAAGCGTTCGCAACGGTGCACCGGGAGCTGTTCGCCGCTCGCCACGACAGGGGGCTCGACATCCGTTCCGTGACCACGACGTAGTGGCGGCCGTCCTGACCTCCGCCGGCCTCGACGCCGACGACGTGTTCAACCAGGTCCTGGAGTGCGGCCCCCGTGACACCTTCCGCGCCGAGCACGAGAAGGTGGTCGCAGAGCACAGGGTCTTCGGTGTCCCGACCGTGATCGCCGGCAAGCAGGCGGTGTTCATCCGCCTCGTCGACCGGCCGGGCACCGACGCAGCAAAGGCCCGAGAGACCATCGAGCACTGCGTCGACCTGGTGACCGGCTGGCCCAACCTCAACGAGTTCAAGCACACCTCGATCCCGCACTGAGCCTGGGAGTGGGCGATTCGGTGCGGTATGTCGGCGCAAAGTGCCCACACTCGGAGGCAGTAGGGTCGAATCCTTCATGGATCGAACACTTGTCATCTGCAAACCCGACGCAGTGGAGCGGGGCCTGGCCGGCCAGATCGTCGCCCGGCTGGAGGCCAAGGGCCTCCGACTGGCGGCGGCCGAGCTGCGGACGATCGACGTGGAGACCGCCGGCACCCATTACGGGGAGCACAAGGGCAAGGGGTTCTACGACGACCTCGTGCGCTTCATCACCCGGGGCCCCGCCCTCCTGATGGTGGTCGAGGGCCCAGGGGAGACCTACAAGGTGGTCCGCACGCTCATGGGCGCCACCAATCCCAAGGACGCCGCCCCCGGCACCATCCGTGGCGACCTGGCCATCGAGATGACCGAGAACCTCGTCCACGGCTCCGATTCCCAGGAGTCGGCCCTGCGCGAGATCGGTCTTTTCTTCCCGGGGTTGTGACCCCCTGTCCCAGCGCCTAGCCTCAGGCTGACCCCTGGCGCGGAGCCACTATATGTCCGACAACTTCTTTTCTGCATTCCTGGGTCGCGACATGGCGGTCGACCTGGGCACCGCGAACACTCTTGTCTACGTGCGCGGGCGCGGCATCGTGCTCAACGAGCCGTCGGTCGTGGCCGTGAACGTGAAGGACGGCCGGCCACTGGCCGTCGGCATCGAAGCCAAGCGGATGATCGGGCGCACGCCCGGTCACATCCAGGCCGTGCGCCCGCTGCGCGACGGTGTCATCAACAACTTCGAGATCACCGAGAAGATGCTGCGGTACTTCATCACCCGGGTGCACCAGCGCCGGTGGGCCAAGCCCCGCATGGTGATCTGCGTGCCGTCAGGCGTCACCGGGGTCGAGAAGCGCGCCGTGCAGGAGGCGGCCGAGTACGCCGGCGCCCGCAAGACGCCGTTCATCATCGAAGAGCCCATGGCCGCGGCCATCGGGGCCGGCCTGCCCGTCCACGAGCCCACCGGCAACATGGTGGTCGATATCGGCGGCGGCACCACGGAGGTTGCGGTCATCTCCCTGGGCGGCATCGTCACCAGCCAGTCGGTCCGCATCGGCGGCGACGAGCTCGACGAGGCCATCATCCAGTTCATCAAGAAGGAGTACAGCCTGGCTCTGGGCGAGCGCACGGCCGAGGAGATCAAGATCGCCCTCGGCTCGGCCTACCCGCTCGAGCAGGAGATGCGGGCCGAGATCCGGGGTCGCGACCTGGTCACCGGCCTGCCCAAGACCATCGTCACCTCCACCGAGGAGGTGCGTCGGGCCATCGAGGAGCCGGTCACCGCCATCGTCGACTCCGTGAAGGTCACGCTCGACAAGACCCCGCCTGAGCTGGCCGCCGACATCATGGAGGCCGGGATCGTGCTCACCGGCGGCGGCGCCCTGCTGCACGGCCTCGACGTGCGCCTGAAGGCCGAGACCGGCATGCCCATCGTCATCGCCAACAACCCGCTCTTCTCGGTAGCCCTTGGCGCGGGTCAGTGCCTCGAGGAGTTCAACGTCCTACGGCAGGTGCTTTCCGGCAACAACGACAGGTAACGGTGGCGGTCTACCGGCGTTCCCGGCGAAGCCGCTTTTTCCTGGTCCTCCTCACCCTCACGTCTGTCACCGTCCTGACCCTCGACTACCGGGGCGGGGGCGACGGCGCCCTGGAGTCGGTGCGCCAGACGGCGCGTGACGCGTTCGCTCCCGTTCAGTCGGCGGCCGACTGGGCCGTCTCCCCGGTGTCCGGCTTCTTCGACTCGATCGGCGACTTCGGGGACCTCAGGTCCGAGAACGCCCGCCTGCGGCGGCAGCTCGAGGAAGCGCGCGCCGAGGCGATCCGGGGCGCCGACGCCGACCGCGAACGCCAGGGACTGCTGCAGCTCCAGGGCCTGGACTACGCCGGCGGGCTCGATTCGGTCCCGGCCCGGGTCATCTCCACGGCGCCGACCAACTTCCAGCTCACCATCACCATCGACCGGGGCTCCGACGCACGCCTCGACGTGGGCATGCCCGTCGTCACCTCGGCTGGCCTGGTCGGACGCATCACCGAGGTGTCCAAGGTCCGCTCCACCGTCCTGCTCATCACCGACCCCCAGTCCAACGTGGGCGTCCGGCTGGCCAACTCGGGGGAGCAGGGCGTCGTACGGGGAGGGGGGACCAGGAACTTCCTGCCCGTCGACCTGATCACCACCGAGATCCCTGTGGACATCGGGGAGCCCGTGGTCACCAGCGGGCTCGAGCGGGGACTGTTCCCCGCCCAGATTCCGGTCGGCAAGGTCCGCAGCGTGTCGGCCCCGCCCAGCGCCCTGCAGAAGGAGATCCTCCTCGATCCCAGCGTCGACCTGATGCGCCTCGAGTTCGTCCGTGTCCTCCTCTGGAAACCCGCGCAGTGAGTTCCGACCCGCGCCTCCGGATGCCGATCATGATGATCGGCGCCCTCCTACTGCAGACGACAGTGCTGGCCCAGATGCGGTTCTGGGGTGTGATGCCCGACTTCATGCTGCTGGTGGCGGTCGCGGCCGGCATCACCGCCGGCCCGACCCGTGGGGCCGCCATCGGGTTCGCGTCCGGGATGCTCATCGATCTGTTCCTGCCCACGCCGCTCGGCCTCTCGGCCCTGGTGTTCACCCTCGTCGGCTACGGCGTCGGGGTGGCCAACACGGGCGTGTTGCGATCCGCCTGGTACATCCCGGTCCTGACCGCAGGCGCGGCCAGCGTGGCCGGAGTCGTGCTCTACGCGGTGGCGGGATCGGTGCTCGGTGAACGGATGATCAACGGTCACCTGGCTACGATCGCACTCGTGGTGGGGTTCTCCAACGCCGTGCTGGCGCCGGTGGCGGTGAAGTTCGTCGACTGGTCCCTGGGGTCCCTGAAGGCCGGCGCCTCGCTCAGTTCATGACCCTCCACCCATGACCCAGGATTCGTCGCGTCTCCGCTTGGGCGTGCTCGGCATGGTCGTGCTCTCGCTGTTCTGCGCCCTGCTCGCCCGGCTCTGGTACCTCCAGGTCCTCGCCTCGCCGACGCTCAAGGTGGAGGCCCAGCTCAACAGCGTGGCGATCGTCTACACCGAGGCGCCCCGCGGCCGGATCCTCGACCGCAACGGCAAGATCCTGGCCGACAACCGCGTGGTCCTGGCCCTGGTCGCCGACCGGGAGGAGATCGCCAAGTTCCCCGAGTCGCTCGACCGCCTGTCCGTTCATCTGGGCATCCCCCGCGTCGTACTCGACGAGCGCCTCGCCGACGAGCGCTTCAGCCGGTTCAAGCCGGTGCCCGTGGCCATCGACGTCCCGAAGGACAAGCTCATCTACGTCCGGGAGCACCAAAGCGACTTCCCTGGCCTGGAGGGACTGCAGCTCACCGAGCGCGTGTACCCGAACGGCACGATGGCCGCCCACGTCCTGGGCACGGTGGGGGAGATCAACGACGAGGAGCTGGGTCCCCGCAAGGCCGCCGGCTACAAGGCCGGCGACACCATCGGTAAGTCGGGCATCGAGCTCACCTACGAGGAGGATCTGAGGGGCGAGCCCGAGATCGCCAAGCTCGAGGTCGACTCGATCGGCCGGGTCCAGCGCTCGCTCGGCAGCCAGCCCGCGGTCCAGGGCCACGACGTCCGCCTCAGCATCGACATCGACATCCAGCGGGCGGCCGAGGAGTCGCTCCAGCAGGGCATCGACCTGGCCCGCAAGTCCACCGACTTCCTCACCGGCGAGGTCTTCATCGCCCCGGGTGGGTCCGTGGTGGTCACAGACCCCCGGGACGGGTCGGTGCTGGCCATGGCGTCGAACCCCACCTTCGACCCCAACGAGTTCACCAACGGAATCTCGGTCCGCCGCTTCGCCGAGTTGAACGACCCCGCCGAGCATTACCCGCTGACCAACCGGGCCATCCAGGGCCTCTACGCCCCCGGATCCACGTTCAAGCTGGCCACGTCGATGGCGGCGCTGAAGGCGGGTCTCATCACGCCACGAGACACCTACAACGACCAGGGCAGCTACACCGTCACGGGCGAGCGGTCGTCCACCTTCACCAACGCCCGTGGCGCCCGCAACGGCCAGGTCGATGTGGCCAAGGCCCTGACCGTGTCCAGCGACGTCTTCTACTACTGGCTGGGCGAGCGCTTCTGGGACAACCGGGGCCGGCTCGGCACTGCGGCCATCCAGGACGTGGCCCGCTCGCTCGGCATGGGCGTGTTCACCGACATCGACCTCCCGTTCGAGTCCAACGGCCGGGTCTCCGACCCCGCCGGCCGGGAGAAGCTGCACAAGGACTACCCCGAGGCGTTCCCGTACCCCGAGTGGTACACGGGTGACAACCTGAACATCGCGGTTGGGCAGGGCGACACCGCCATCACCCCCCTGCAGCTGGCCAACTCCTACGCCGCCTTCGTCAACGGCGGCGTGCTCTTCGCGCCGCGCGTGGGACAGGCCGTGGTCGACCGGCAGGGCCAGGAGCTGCGCAAGGTCGACGCCAAGGTGCTCCGCCGCAACGACCTGCCGGGCAGCATGCTCGAGCCGCTGTTCGCCGGCTTCCGGGGTGTCGTCTCCGATCCCACCGGGACCGCCTTCGGCTCCTTCGCCGGCTTCCCGCTCGGGGCGTTCCCCGTCGCAGGGAAGACGGGGACGGCCGAGGTCGGCGGCAAGCAGGACACCTCGCTGTTCACCGCCTACGCCCCCTCGAACGCCCCCCGGTACGTGGTCTCCGTGGTGCTCGAGGAAGCGGGGCTCGGTGCTTCGGCGGCCGCGCCGGTCGCCCGGAGGGTGTTCGAGGCCATCGCGGTGAAGGAGGGCATCTCCACCGCCCCGCCTGCGGCTGTGATCCGCGACCTGAACGGGCGGGACTGAGCTCCGGATGCAGGCGCCCCGCAACCCCGCCTCCCCGTGGCGGAACGTCGACCTGACGCTCCTGCTGTCGACCCTCGGGATCGCGCTGATCGGCGTCGTGATGGTGTACTCGGCCACCCGCCAGAAGCAGGAGACCGCCGGCCTCGACCCTGCGTTCTTCCTGAAGCGCCAGGCCGTGTACCTGGTGCTCGGGCTCGTGGCCCTGGCCCTGGTCGGCCTGGTCGACTACCGCCGCATCCGTGACTTTGTACCCCTGCTCTACGGGGGGGCGGCGCTGGCCCTGCTGCTGGTCATCTCGCCGCTCGGGACGTCGAGACGGGGAACCCAGGCGTGGTTCCAGCTCGGCGGCTTCCAGTTCCAGCCGTCGGAGGTCTCCAAGGTGGTGCTCATCCTGGCCTTGGCCGCCATCTGCGCCGCGGCCCGAGGCTCACTCGACACCACCACCCTGCTCAGCGCGCTGGGCCTGGCATTCGTGCCCATGGCCCTCATCTACATCCAGCCCGACCTCGGCACGAACATGGTCTTCGCCGCCGTCGTGATCGCCGTCCTCCTTGTGGCCGGCGCCCGGCCCCGCCACATCGCCGTGCTGTCCCTCCTTGGCATCACCGCCATCGCCCTCGTGGTCGAGCTGGGCATGCTGCAGGACTACCAGCGCGACCGCCTCACCGCTTTCCTCGACCCCCAGACCGACTCCCAGCGCTCGTCGTACAACCTGCGCCAGTCCCAGATCGCCATCGCCGCCGGCGGTGTGGCCGGTCGGGGGCTGTTCCAGGGCACCCAGACCAACCTGTCCTTCGTGCCCGAGCAGCACACCGACTTCATCTTCACCGCAGTGGGGGAGGAGCTCGGCCTCATCGGGGGGATGTCCCTGCTCGGCTTCTTCGGCGTGATGGTGTGGCGGATCTGGCGGGCGGCGGTGCTGGCGCGGGACCAGTTCGGCCGGCTGGTCTGCGTCGGCGTCCTGGCCATGCTCGTCTTCCAGATCTTCGAGAACGTGGGCATGACGATGGGCATCACCCCGATCACCGGCATCCCATTGCCCTTCATGTCCTACGGCGGTTCGGCGATGATCGCCAGCTTCATCGGCATCGGACTCGTCCTCAACGTCCACATGAGGCGTTTCACGTAATTCGAGTCCTTTCCGACACGGCGACGTCGGGAAATCCTCTCTTACGCCACTGTGGTCGGTGCGGCTAGGATGCGGTCGACTGATGCCACTCCTGACCCCCCGGATCCGGCCGCTGCTCGCCCTCTTGCAGGGCCTCCTGCGCACGCTCCGCCTGGTCTGGAGTCAGGACTCTCCTCGCCTCGTCCCGCCCTCCGGCGGGACGCCCACGATCGAGCGCCTCGGCGCGCGCTGGGGGACCGCCCCCGCCGCCCGCGACGGGCGCGTCGCACGCCATCGCGCGTGCGCCTCCAGAAGGGACCTCCCGGATGTCCGAAGCAATTCCGAGCCCGGCGGCCGACCCGGCCGACCGGGCTCCTGCCGTCCCCTCCCCGCCGCCACCCCCGCTACCACCCCAAGCAGGCCCCCGGAACACCCCTGATTCCGCCGGCTCCGACGACGAGGCGCGCGCACAGGGCAGTCGACGCCGTCGCGGCTCACGGGGCGGCCGGGCCAACCGGCGCCCGGGCGAGACCGACGAAAGCGACGACAACGCCGGCGAGAGCCGTCCCGAAAGCACCCGTCAGCCCCGACCTGGTCGACTACCGACGCCTGTCGCAACCCCTGTCCCCGCGGACGCTCCCGACCTGCCCGACCCGCCCGGCGAGGGGAAGGCCGCCCCCGAGGCCGCGGCACGGGCCTTGGTCCGGCGGCCCAAGGTCGGCGATGGCCGCCCGAAGATCGGTGACACCCGCCCGGCGCCCCCGGCCGGCGCGGCGCCGAAGACCGCCCGGCGCGCGTCCGATCTGAACGGCATCGATCTGAAGGGCATCGATCTGAAGGGCAGGGTCGGTCAGCCCGACGCCGACGCCGACGCCGACGCCGACGCCGACGCCGACGAGGATGAGGACGGACCGTCCCGCAAGCGCCGCCGCCGGGGCGGCCGGGGCCGGGGCACGGGTGTCGCAGGTGGCAAGGCGCTTGGCGGCACCCCCCAGCCCGAGGCGCCGGTGGAGCTCGACGAGGAGACGCTGGAACGGCGGCGCGGCAAGGAGCGCAAGGGCAAGCCCGTCGGGCGCTACCAGATGTGCGTCCACGTGCGGCCCGAGGCCACCCAGATCGCCGTGCTCGAGGGCCGGTCGCTCATCGAGCACTACGTGTCCCGGCCGTCGGACGACGCCAGCCAGATCCACGGGAACATTTACATCGGCCGGGTCCAGAATGTGCTCCCGGGCATGGAGGCGGCCTTCGTCGACATCGGCACGCCCAAGAACGCCGTGCTCTACCGGGGCGACGTGCAGTACGACGCCGAGGACGTCGACGAGAAGGCGCCTGGTTCCAGGAACGGAGGCGGCGGCAACAAGGACAGCATGCGGATCGAGCAGCTGCTCCGTCCGGGCCAGACCGTGCTGTGCCAGGTCACCAAGAACCCGATCGGCACCAAGGGCGCCCGCCTGACCCAGGAGGTGTCGCTGGCCGGCCGGTTCGTGGTCCTGATCCCCAACTCGAGCACCTACGGCATCTCCAAGCGCCTCTCCGACGAGGAGCGAAAGCGCCTCCGCCGCATTCTCGACGAGGTCCGGCCCCAGGGCCAGGGCCTCATCGTGCGGACGGCGGCCGAGGGGGCGACTCCCGAGGAGCTCCGCCGCGACGTCGTGCGCCTGCTGAAGCAGTGGGAGCAGATCGAGGCCCTGGCCGCCCGGTCCAACGCCCCCACGCTGCTCTACCGCGAGCCGCCGCTGGCGGTGCGGGTCATCCGGGAGGAGTTCAACAAGGACTACCGGGGCGTGCTGATCGACGACGTGGAGCTCCACCGGGAGGTCCACGAGTACGTCGCCGCCCTGATCCCCGAGCTGGCGGACCGCATCGAGCTCTACGAGGACCCTGCGCTGCCCATCTTCGAGCGCCAGCACGTCCACGAGCAGCTCCACAAGGCCCTCGACCGCAAGGTGTGGCTGCCGTCGGGTGGCTCGCTCATCATCGAGCGCACCGAGGCGCTCACCGTGATCGACGTCAACACCGGCAAGAACGTCGGCAGCTCCAACCTGGAGGAGACGGTCTACCGCAACAACCTGGAAGCGGCCGAGGAGATCGCCCGCCAGCTCCGCCTACGCGACATCGGCGGGATCATCGTCATCGACTTCATCGACATGGAGATCCGCAAGAACCGGGAGGCGGTCCTCAAGCTGTTCAAGGACTGCCTGGCTCGCGACAAGACCCGGACCCAGGTGTTCGACATCTCCGAGCTCGGTCTGGTCGAGATGACCCGCAAGCGGGTGTCCGAGGGCCTTGTCGAGTCGTTCTCGGCCATCTGCCCCCACTGCAACGGCCGCGGCATCATCCTCGACGAGACTTTGCTCTGACAACCGGTGACACTTCGACACGCTCTGGCGTGTTTGATCGTCACCAGTTCGGTGGGTCGGAGGCTCCGCTAGGATGTTCACCCATGTACGCCGTAATCAAGACCGGGGGCAAGCAGTACAAGGTTGCCCAGGGCCAGAAGCTCGACGTCGAGCGGGTCACCGCTGAGGGCGGCGAGCTGAGCTTCGAGCCCCTCATGCTGGTCGACGGCGCGGACATCACCGCCGGCACCGGCGCCCTCACCGGGGCCAAGGTCACGGCCCGGGTGGTCGGGGAGACCCTCGGCCCGAAGGTCGTCGGCTTCCGCTACAAGAACAAGAGCAACCAGCGCCGGCACTGGGGCCACCGCCAGCAGTACACCACGATCGAGATCACCGGCATCAGCGCGCCGGGCTCCCAGGAGGGCTAACAGCCATGTCCAAGACCAAGGGTGGCGGCTCAACCCGAAACGGGCGTGACTCCGCCGCACAGCGCCTGGGCGTGAAGGTCTACGACGGCCAGGTCGTCAGCCCCGGCACGATCATCGTCCGCCAGCGCGGCACCCACTTCCACCCCGGCGAGCAGGTCGGCCGCGGCGGCGACGACACCCTGTTCGCGCTCGCCGACGGCAAGGTGAAGTTCGGCTCCCGCAAGGGCCGTCGCCTGGTCGACGTCGTCCCCTCCTAGATTTTTGTTCCGGCTCTTTACGGGCCGGCGCAGGAGAGGAGAGCGGTGTCAGGGTTCGTCGACGAGGCTCAGCTCAACGTGCGGGGTGGCGACGGCGGCGCCGGCGCCGTGTCCTTCCGGCGGGAGGCCCACGTCCCCCGGGGCGGCCCCGACGGGGGCGACGGCGGCAAGGGCGGCGACCTGTGGCTGTACGCCGACCGGGAGGTGGCCTCGCTGCTGGCTTTCCGTGACCGCCCCCACCGGCGGGCCACGAACGGCGCCCACGGCACTGGCGGGGCCCGCCACGGAGCCAGCGGCACCGACCTGCGGGTGATGGTGCCGGAGGGCACGATCGTCAAGGACGCCGACGGCAACGTCCTGGCCGACCTGGTGCGGGAGGGCGACAGCTGGCTGGCGGCGCGCGGCGGGCGCGGTGGGCGGGGGAACGCCCGTTTCTTGTCCAACCGCCGGCGGGCCCCGTCCTTCGCCGAGCAGGGCGAGGTGGGTGAGGAGCAGTGGCTCCGCCTCGAGCTCAAGCTCATGGCCGACGTCGCCCTGGTGGGTTTCCCCAACGCCGGCAAGAGCACGCTGATCTCCCGGGTCTCGGCGGCCAAGCCCAAGATCGCCGACTACCCCTTCACCACCCTCGAGCCCCACCTGGGCGTGGTCGTCGTCGACGGCTTCGAGATGATCATGGCCGACATCCCGGGCGTGATCGAGGGGGCCAGCGAGGGCAAGGGCCTCGGCCACCAGTTCCTGCGCCACATCGAGCGGGCCCGGGCCCTCCTGGTCCTGGTCGACCTGGCCCCGTCCAGCCACGACACGCCACCCGCCGAGCAGGAGGAGGTACTCCTCCGCGAGCTCGTGCGGTACCGCCCCGAGCTGCTCGAGCGGCCCCGCCTGGTTGTCGGCACCAAGGCCGACGCCGCGTACTTCCCGTGGGACGGCCTGCGGATCTCCGCCGTCACCGGCGACGGTGTGCCCGACCTCCTCCACCGCACGGCGGGGCTGGTGGCCGACGCCCGGGCCGAGCAGCCGGTGCCGGAGGCCTACATCGTCCACCGCCCCGAGCCCGAAGGCGTGCAGATCGAGCGGGCCGACGACGGCGCCTACGTGGTCCTGGGCCGCCCCGCCGAGCGGGCGGTGGCTGTGAACGACCTGACCAACCCCCAGGCCCTCGAGTACGTGCGCCACCGCCTGTCCCGCCTCGGTGTCGACAAGGCTCTGGCCCGGGCCGGCGCCCGCCAGGGGGACTTCGTACGGGTCGGCGGCTTCACGTTCGAGTACGTCGACCAGGAGATCGAGGTTCAGGGCCGCCGGCGGTCGCGGTGAACGTCGGCCTCTCATGAATGTGGTAGCGAAGATCGGCACCTCGTCGATCACCGACGAGTGGGGCGAGATCTCCCAGGCCGCGATCGACAAGCTCACTGCGGAAGTGGCCGTCCTGCGCACCCAGGGTCACCGGGTGGTGGTCGTCACCTCCGGCGCCATCGCCGCAGGCATGCCGGCGCTGGGGCTGTCGGGGACCCGGCCGGCCGACATCGCCACCCTCCAGGCCATCTCCGCCGTCGGCCAGAGCCGCCTGATGGGCGCGTACGACGCCGCCTTCGGCCGCCACGGCCTCGTCGCCGGCCAGGTCCTGCTCGCCCCCCTGGACTTCATGAACCGGTCCCAGTACCTCCACGCCCGAGACACCTTTGGCCGGCTGCTGGACCTGGGGGTCGTCCCGGTGGTCAACGAGAACGACGCCGTGGCCGACGACGAGATCCGCTACGGCGACAACGACCACCTCGCGGCCCTCGTCGCCCACCTCATCTACGCCGACCTGCTCATCCTTCTCACCGACACCACCGGCCTCCACAGCGCCGATCCCCGCCTCGACGCCGACGCCTCCCTGATCGAAGAGATCGTGGAGTTCGACCACGACCTGGAGCGGATGGCGGGGGGCCGGGGCACGGTCCGGGGGAGTGGGGGCATGGCGTCGAAGCTGCGGGCGGCCAAGATGGCCTCCTGGTCGGGCATTCGCACGGTGATCGCCTCGGCCGAGCGGCCCGGGGTGCTGGCCGGGGCGGTGGCCGCCGACCCCGGCGTGGGCACCGTCGTGCGGCCCCGAGACCGCCGGCTGGGCGCCCGCAAGCTCTGGATCGCCTTCGCCAAGCCGTACGAGGGCGTGCTCGAGGTCGACGAGGGCGCCCGCCGGGCCCTCCTCGAGCGGGGCACCTCGCTCCTGCCCGTGGGCGTGGCGTCGGTGTCCGGAGAGTTCGCCGCCGGCGACGCGGTGGAGATCGCCGACAAGGCGGGCACCGTCTTCGCCAAGGGGCTGGTGCGGATGGGCGCCGGCGAGCTGCGGGCCGCCGCCGGCCGGCGCACCGCCGACCTCCCGGAGGGCGTCACCCGGGAGGTCGTCCACCGCGACGATCTCGTCCTCACGGTGTCGTGAGGCGGCTGTCGTGAGGCGGCTCGCAATCCTCGTTGCGGCGACGCTGCTCCTGGGCGGCTGTGGACGGGCTCAGGGCGTCGCCGACACCCGCCGGGCCCTCGAGCGGGCGGGCTACCGCAACGTCGAGGTGTCCCTGCGCAGCGGCGGGGGAATCGGCGTGGCCCGGGTGGAGGTGGCGGGCGGCCCGGGCGTCGACCCGGCGGCAGAAGCGGCCTGGGCGACGTTGCCGGTGCGGTTCGACCAGCTCGTCGTGGCCCACGACGGCCGGCCGACCTCCTTCGGCTACGACGACCTCGAGCGCCGCTTCGGCCTCCGCGACCCCGGGTTGGACGGCCGGCAGGTCGACGAGGAGGTGGTCAGGAGCGGGCTGAAGCTGATGCTCCTGCTGTCGGCGGGCGCGCTGCTCTCAGTGGGGGTAGTGGTGACGCTCGGCCTCCTGGCCGTGCGGGCCGGGCGCCGGGTGCGCCGAGGGGACCGTCAGGCCGAGGGCCCGACCTCAGGGCTGGGGGCGGCGTCGCTGATCGCCGAGGTGGCGGGGGCGTCCGAGGAGGCCGAAGAAATGCCGAGCTGAGCCCGGATGGAGTCGAGGCGGGCGGTGGCCTCGGTGTTCATGGCCGCCTGCTCGACCTCGAGCATCCGGACCTCCACCGACTCGCCGGCGATCTCCGAGGCGCCGAGGGCCCGCGCATAGCGGGTCTCGATCTTGTCGCGCACCTCGTCGAAGGTCGGGACGTCCTGGCCCACCGTCTCGCTGAGCGAGGCCATGGCCCGGTTCATCTGCTCCTGCATCTTGGCCTGGTCGAGCTGGCTCATCAGCTTCTGGCGCTCGGCCAGCTTCTTCTGCATGACGGAGGAGTTCTGCTGGACCGCACCCTTGGCCTGCTGGGCGGCCTGGGTGGACTGCAGGAGGAGCTGCTTGAGGGTCTCGACCTCCTGCTCGGTGGCGATGAGCCGGTTGGCGTAGGCCTCGGCCGCCGAGGTGTAGTCGAGCGCCTTCTTGGTGTCGCCCCGCTTGCCGGCGTCGTCGGCCATCTGGACGGCCTGGCGGGCAGACGCGTTCAGCTTGCCCATCTCCTCCATCGCCCGGTTCAGCCGCATCTCCGTCTGCTTCTGATTCGCCACCACGTTGGCCGCCTGCTCGATGAGGCGCCGGTGCTGGTCCTGGGCCTCGGTGATGGCCTGCTCGAGCTGCACCTTGGGGTCGGCCACCTCGTTGAACTTCCCGGTGAGCGCTGCAGTCAGGTACCGCCATGTACGGCTGAGGAGTTTGAACATGTCGCGAGGATACTGACGGGGGCGGCGTCTCGATACCATCGGGTCGACAACACCCGTGCACATTCAGTTCAACGCCTCCGAGCGCTCGAGCCTCGGCGTGGAAGTCGAGCTCGAGATCGTGGACCGGCGGACCCGGGAGCTGGCCAGCGCGGCCACGGACATCCTCACCGAGATCGGCGCCGGCCACCCCGGTGGCGAGCATCCCAAGGCCAAGCACGAGCTGTTCGAGTGCACGATCGAGATCATCACCGGCATCTGCGCCACCGTCGCCGAGGCCCGCGAAGACCTGGGGACCACCCTGAAGGAGGTGGCGGCGGCGGCCGAGCGGCGGAACCTCGCCATGCTCTGCTCGGGCACCCACCCGTTCTCGGACTGGCACGACCAGCAGATCAGCCCCGATCCGCGGTACGGACGCCTGGTCGACGAGATGCAGTGGCTGGCCCGCCGGATGCAGATCTTCGGGGTCCACTTCCACGTGGGGGTGCGGTCGGCCGAGAAGTCCATCGCCATCGCCAACGCCCTCACCGCCTACATCCCGCACTTCCTCGCCCTTTCGGCGTCCAGCCCCTACTGGCACGGGCGCGACACCGGCCTGGCCTCCTGCCGGAGCAAGGTGTTCGAGAACCTCCCCACCGCCGGCCTGCCCTACCGGCTCAACGACTGGGCCGAGTTCGAGAAGTTCATGGAGACCCTGGTCAACGCCCAGGCCATCACCAGCATCCGTGAGGTGTGGTGGGACATCCGCCCCCACCCCGACTTCGGCACGGTCGAGCTCCGCATCTGCGACGGCATCCCCACGCTGGGAGAGGTGGCCGGGCTGGCCGCTCTGGCCCAGAGCCTGGTGGAGTGGCTCGACACCCTGATCGACCGGGGCTACACCCTGCCCGTCCCCCGGGAATGGGTGATCCGGGTGAACAAGTGGCGGGCCGCCCGCTACGGCGTGGAGGCGGAGATCATCGGCGACGACCAGGGCACCCGTGTCCCGGTGGCCCAGTCGATCCGGGAGCTGGTGGAGGAGCTGTCACCGGTGGCGTCGCGCCTGGGATGCCTCGACGAGCTCCGCTCCAACCTGGACGTGCTCGAGCACGGCCCCAGCTACCTCCGCCAACGCCGGGTGGTGGAGGCCGGGGGCGGCCCGGTCGACATCGTTGACTCCCTGCTCTCGGAGATGGAGACAGACTCTCCATCCCGACTTCTGCCGTCCTGACGCGAACGAAGGCGCCCCGCAGCATGCGGGGCGCCTCCGGTCGCCCGGGAGTGGCGGACTGAGTACAACCTGGCGGACGAAACCCCACAGTCGCTCTTCGCCGGCCCAACAGCCGCCCAACTGACGGATCGGCAATTCGACCAGGACGGGGCGGCGACGGGCGTACCGTGGGGCGTGCGCGGCTCGTCCACCCGAGCGCTGTGGCGCGTGCGGCCCTACCTGCGGCCCTACGTCCCCCAGCTGGTGACGATGGTGGTCGTCTCGTTGGCGGGGATCGGGGCCGGCCTGGTCATCCCGCTGGTGATCAGGCGCATCGTCGACGGGCCGATCGCCGAGGGCGACAGGGGTGCGGTGCTGCCCCTTGCCGTCCTCGTCCTGGTCCTTGGGCTGGTCGAGACCGGCCTCTCCTTCCTGCGGCGGTGGATCCAGGGCGGCGCCGCCAACGGGTTCGAGCGCGACCTGCGCAACGACCTGTACGCCCACCTGCAGTCGCTCCCGGTGTCGTTCCACGACCGGTGGCACTCGGGGCAGCTCCTGAGCCGGGCCATGGCCGACCTCTCCGTGATGCGCCGGTTCGTGGGGTTCGGCCTCGTCTTCCTTATCGTGAACACGGTCACGTTCGTGCTGGTGATCGTCCTGCTCTTCAACCTCTACGCGCCGCTCGCCCTGGTGACGGCGGCGTCGATTGTGCCCCTCGCCTTCTTGTCGTCCCGCTTCAAGCGCCGCTACACCGCCGTGTCGCGCCGGGTCCAGGACCAGCAGGGCGACCTCACGACCCTGGTCGAGGAGGCGGCCACCGGCATACGGGTCGTCAAGGCGTTCGGCCGCGGGCCGTTGGTGGGCAGCAGCTATGCCGCGTCGGCCGCACGGCTGCGGGACTCGGCCATGGAAGCGGCCGACCTGCGGGCCACGTTCTGGTCGCTCATCGACCTGGTGCCGAACCTCACGCTCGTCGGCGTGCTCGTCGTCGGCGCCCTGGCCGTGGGCGACGGATCGCTGTCCCTGGGCGGGCTGGTGGCGTTCACGTCGCTGGTCCTCATGCTGGTGTGGCCGATGGAGTCGCTCGGGTCGATTGTGGCGAACGCCCGGGAGGCGGACACCGCCGCCGGCCGGGTCTTCGAGGTCCTCGACACGGTCAGTGCCATCGCCGACCGGCCGGGTGCCGTGGACCTGGCGTCACCGTCGGGACACCTGCGCCTCGAGGGCGTGGGCTTCCGCCACCCGGACAGCGAGGGCTGGGCGCTGCGCGACGTCGACCTCGACGTGCGACCGGGAGAGACCCTGGCCCTTGTCGGCAACACGGGATCGGGCAAGACGTCACTGCTGACGTTGATCCCCCGTCTCGTCGACGCGACCGAAGGCAGGATCCTGCTGGATGGCCACGATGTCCGCAACCTCACGCTCTCCTCACTGCGCCGGGCGGTGGCCGTCGCCTTCGACGACCCGATCCTGTTCTCGGCGAGCGTCCGGGAGAACCTGCTCCTGGGGTGGCCGGACGCCGGCGACGACGAGCTGGAGATCGCCATCGCCACCGCCCAGGCCCAGTTCGTCCACGACCTCCCCTGGGGCCTCGACACCAGGGTGGGCGAGCAGGGCCTGACCCTCTCGGGTGGCCAGCGCCAGCGGCTGGCCCTGGCCCGGGCCATCGTCGGCCGCCCGGCGGTGCTCGTGCTCGACGACCCTCTGTCCTCCCTCGACGTCCACACCGAGACCCTCGTGGAGCGGGCGCTGGCCCAGGTGCTGGCGTCGAGCACCGCCCTCGTGGCCGTCCACCGGCCGTCGACGCTGGCCCTGGCCGACCGGGTCGCCTTCCTCGACGACGGCCGCCTGCTGGCCGTGGGCACCCACGCCGAGCTGGCCGCCGAGCTCCCCTCCTACCGGGCCGTCCTTGGTATCGGCCGCCCCTCCGGCGTCGAGGAGGTGGCGTGACAGCGCCCGTCCACGGCGACTGGCGCGGTGTCGCGGCCGAGACCCTCGAGGATGCCAAGGGCGGGCTCGCCGCCTTCCTCCGGGCCCGCAGCCGGCGGCTGCTCGGCTCGCTGCTCGGCCCCCATCGGCGGCGCGTGGCGTGGATGGGCGTGCTGGCCGTACTCGAGACGGCGGCCGAGGTGGCGGGGCCGTACCTGATCAAGGTGGGGATCGACCGGGGCATCCCTCCCCTGATCGACGGCGACGGTCCCCGCATCCTGCTCCTGGTGGTGGCCGCCTATCTGGCCGCTGCGGTGGCCCAGGCCGCCGTGACGGCGACGTTCGTCCGCACGTCCGGACAGGTGGGCCAGCACGTGCTGTACGACCTCCGCACCCGTCTGTTCGGGCACTTCCAGGGCCTGAGCCTGTCGTTCCACGAGCGCTACACGTCGGGGCGGGTGGTCGCCCGCTTGACGTCCGACGTGGAGGCCATCGGCGAACTGCTCGAAACCGGTGTGAACCAGCTGGTGTTCGCCGTCCTTTCGCTGGTCAGCACCGTGGCGGTCATGCTCGTCCTCGACGTCCCCCTGGCCTTCGTCGCCCTCGGCTCGCTGCCGTTCCTGTTCGGCCTGACCACCTGGTTCCGGCGGCGGTCATCGAAGACCTACCGCGAGGCCCGGGCCGCCGTGGCGTTGGTGATCGTGCAGTTCGTCGAGTCCCTCGGTGGGATCCGCGCCGTGCAGGCGTTCCGGCGGGAGGCCCGCAACCAGGCGATCTTCGAGGAGGTCAACAGCCGGTACGCGACCGCCAACATCCGCTCGACCCATCTGGCCGCCACCTTCGGCCCCGGTACCCGGGCCATCGGTTCGATCACCGTCGCGGTGACCCTGCTCGTCGGCGCCCACCGGGTGATTGACGGCGCCACCACCGTCGGCGTCCTCGTGGCCCTCCTCCTCTACCTCCGGCGCCTGTTCGAGCCGATGCAGGACCTGGCCCAGTACTTCAACAGCTTCCAGTCGGCGGCGGCCGCTCTGGAGAAGCTCTCGGGGGTGCTCGAGGAGGCGCCGGCGGTGCCCGAGCCGGAGGCCGAAGCCGCTGCGGGCCTGGGCGACGGGCCGCTCGACGTCCGCTTCGAGGAGGTCGTCTTCTCTTACCGGCCCGATCGCCCGGTCCTGCCCGGCCTCGACCTGGTTATCCCCGCCGGGCAGACCGTGGCCCTGGTCGGCGAGACCGGAGCGGGCAAGAGCACGATCGCCCGCCTTCTCGCCCGCTTCTACGACCCCACCGAGGGCCGGGTCCTGCTCGGCGACGTCGACCTGCGCCGCCTGTCCGCGCCCGATCTCCGGGCCGCAGTGGTCATGGTCACCCAGGAGGCGTTCCTGTTCACCGGCAGCGTGGCCGACAACATCGGCTTCGGCCGCCCCGACGCCGACCGCACGGAGATCGAGGCTGCGGCCCGGGCCGTTGGGGCCCACGACCTGTTCGCCGGCCTGCCCCAGGGCTACGACACCGTGGTGGGCAAACGGGGCGGCCGGCTGTCCTCAGGACAGCGCCAGCTCGTGGCCTTCGCCCGTGCATTCCTGGCTCAACCCCGGGTGCTGATCCTCGATGAGGCGTCATCCTCACTCGACGCCCCCCACGAGCGGCTGGTGCAGGATGCCCTCCGCACCCTGCTGGTCGGCCGGACGGCGGTGATCATCGCCCACCGCCTGTCCACCCTCGACATCGCCGATCGCGTCCTGGTGGTCGACGGAGGGCGCATCGTCCAGGACGGCAGCCCCAAGGAGCTCCGGGCCGTCAGCGGGGCGTTCCGCAGGCTGAACGAGGCCTGGGCCGACAGCCTCGGCTAGCCGAGGCTCGGCGGAACAGCCTGGGCTGAGGCGGATTCAGACGATCTGGACGGGCGTGCCGATCTCGACGGTGTTGGCCAGGCGGGTGATGTCGGCGTTGTTCATGCGCAGGCAGCCGTTGCTGGCCGCCGAGCCGACCAGGCCCGGGGAGTTGGTGCCGTGCATGGCGATCTGGCCCACGCCGCTGCCGAAGCTCATCAGCACCTCGGAGAAGGCGGCCACCGAGATCTGGAATGGTCCGTAGACCCCGCCGGGATCGGGCGTACGGACCGCGCCATCGACGTAGTAGTTGCCTCTCGGCGTGGGTGTCGACGACGTGCCGATGGCCACCGACGCCTCCATCACCGGCGTCTGACCCTGGTAGACGGTCATCGACCGTGCCGCCAGGCTGACCACGATGCGGTGGGGGACCTGGCGCAGACTGACGTCGGCCGCCCGGACCCAGGCGGTGGACTGGTTGGGGCGGGTGTTGAGCTGGACCTCGAGCCAGTCACCCTGCTGCTGCTGCACGAGGAAGACCAGGGGCAGCCCTTCCCAGGTGGGGTTCGAGAAGGATTCGTCGGCCTCGGCCTGCGCCGGCGTGCTGTAGAGGCCGATCTTCGCCCCCTTCACGTCCGCCACCATGGCCGGCGCCTGGATCGGCCGGGCCACGCCGCGGCGAAGGCGGCTGCCCGCCACCGTCGTGAGCTCGGGGACCGTCGTGGAGGTCGTCGTGACGACGGGCGCCGGCACGGTCGTGGTCGTCGTCGGAGGAGGCTCGGCGACGGTGCGGATGACGTTGGGGTCGAAGCGACCGGCGGCCGCATTGGGGGTGGATTCGTTCAGCCGGAGCCAGCCGACCACCGCCAACGGAACGGCCAGCATGGCAAGCAGCACGGTGGCGATCACGAACCCTTGCCTGCCGGGCCGGCGATCGAACATCCCTACGAGCGTACCTACTCTGGTCGGGCCAGCGGCAGCAGGACCTCCGACAGCTTCTGCAACCCCGGGTCGGCCAGTGGCTCGTGGGCGGTGAGCGAGCGCCGGCGGTCCCCGATCACTTCGAGGTCGTACTGGTACATGTCGGCCGCCCCCCGCAGCGGACCGCCTTGGCTCCGGGGCCGGCTCGGGTTGAAGTCGACCTGCTTCAGGGCGGCCCGGACCGCCTCCGCCGTCTCTGCGGGCACGTCGTCGAGGTCGACCGTCGCCACCAGTGAGATCCCCGCGAAACCTCCGCTGCGGGTCAGCCGCACCTGGGTGCCCATCTACAGCCTCACTTTCGCCGCTTCCCAACCCGCTCTCACTGCGTCGACCTCCGGGGACGGGTCGCCGAAGCGCACCTGGGCCTGGCGGACCGTGGCCCGGGCGAAGGCCTTGAACCCGCTCGTTGGCTTGATCTTCTCGTCACGCAGAGAGTCGTACCAGATCCGGCCGGCCTTCTCCCAGGCTTTGCCGCCGAGGGTGGTGGCGGTCACGTAGAACGCGTAGTTGGGTATGCCGGAGTTGATGTGGACCCCGCCGTTGTCGGCCGCGGTGTTCACGTACCCGTCCATGGTGGCGGGTTGCTTGTCGTACTTGTTCGCGGTGCCCGGCGCCTTCATGGACCGCAGTGCCGGCTTCAGGGTGGGGCCGACGACTTCGTTGCCGATGAGCCAGTCGGCCTTGGCGGCAGTCTGCTTCTTGGCGTACTGCTGCACCAGGGAGCCGAAGACATCGGACATCGACTCGTTCAGGGCACCCGACTGGCCCTGGTAGACGAGGTTGGCCTCGTACTGGGTCACGCCGTGGGTCAGCTCGTGGCCGATGACGTCGAGCGACTTGGTGAGCCGGACGAACAACTGGCCGTCGCCGTCGCCGAAGAACATGTGGCCCTGGCCGTCCCAGAAGGCGTTGGCGTAGTTCGTGGAGTAGTGGACCAGGCCCAGGATGGGCATGCCCGCGTTGTCGATGGAGTTGCGGCCGAGCACCTCCCAGAAGAACTTGTAGGTGGAGCCGAAGTAGTCGTAGGCCTCGTTCACCGCGGGATCCTTGACCTTCGGCCCGCCCTCCATCCGCGCCACGGTGCCCAGGGCGATGGCGTTGCTGTTCTTCTGGTCATAGATGGTGCGCTGGGGCTGGCCGCCCATGCCCCCCATTGGGCGCATCGCCGAGCGGGTGGCCGCCGTGGTGGCCGCGAACGCGGCCCGCAGGGTCCGGAAGGTCTGGTCGATCGCCATCGTGTCCGCCGCCGCCTCCCGCTCCGCAGCCGTGCCCTCACGGATGACGTCGCGCAGCAGGTCGGGAGGGACGATGCAGGCGAGAGGGGAGCGGTGCTGGTGGTGGGAAGTGGGCATGGGACTGCCTCCTTAGGGCTGTAGCTGAAGCTTCGGAAGCTCGACGGGATGGCAGGCGAAGGCCACGGGATCGCCGCCGGCCAGGGCGGTCATCCTGCCGGCGGCCTCGTTGAGCCGCTCTTCGCTCAGTTGCCCGCCCTGCACGGCGACGACCAGGCCGTGGACCATGTCCCGGGCGAAGGCGCCGTTCGTGCTGAGGACCCCGTCGGCGCCGGAGGCGATGGCCTTGACCGCGGCCTCCGACCAGTCCCAGCGCTGGTTGACGGCGCCCATCCCGATCGAGTCGGTGATGGCCACCCCCTTGAAGCCCATCTCCCGCAGCAGTGCGTACGCCCTGGTCGACAGGCTGGCCGGGGTGTTGGGATCGAGCGCCGTGTAGTCCACGTTGCTCATCATGATCACCGGTACGCCCAGCGTGATCATCTCCTTGAACGGCTTGAGGTCGTTGGCCCGGAGGTCCTCCATGGACTCGGTCGAGATGATCCGCCCGACGTGGTCGTCGCCCTGGGCCTTCGCCCGGCCGGGAAAGTGCTTGGCCACCGCCCCGATGCCCTTATCGGCCATACCCAGCGCGTAGGCGTAGGCGTACCGGGCGGCCACGGCCGGGTCGGCCGAGAACGACCGGTCGCCGATGGTGGAGCTCGCAGGACCGCCGTCGAGGTCGACCACCGGCGCGAGGTCGAGGGTGATGCCGAACGCGGCAAGGTCCGTGGCCTGGTCGCGGGCGAGGGCGCGCATGGCCTCGGTGGTGCCCGTGGCCGCCAGCCGGCGGGCCGACGAGGTGTTCCCGATGATGTGGCCGAAGCTGGTGACCCGGCCCGGCTCCTCGTCTGTCGACACGACCAGCGGCTGGCGGGACTGGCGCTTGAGGTCGCCGATCAGGCGGGTCACCTGGGCCCTGGTGTCGACGTTGCCGCCGGTGATGAGCAGCCCACCTACGCCGAGCTGCATGAGCTCCGTGGCAAGGGGTGCGGCGGCGTCCTTCACGTCGGGCATGCCGACGATCAGCACCCGCGCCGCCCGCTCCCGCAGGGACGCCGCCGGCTGGCATGCCGGCTGGGTGGTGGTGGTCACGGCTGCGGCCTGCGGCTCGCCGAACGAGGGGAAAAAGAACCGGACCGGGGCCGAGACGACCTGGCGCGTGGTGGAGCCGGTGGCGGCGCCGGCCGCGGCAAGCAGGGTGAACGCCGCCAGGACGACCGTCAGGCGGAAGCGTCCGGGCCCGAACGCCCCCCGGCCCCCTTGCACGCCCGAAACGCTATACCGACCGCGCGCGCCAGTCAGCGCGAGGTCTCTTCCAGGGCGACGCGCAGCGACTCGAGCTCGCCGACGAGGCTGTCGACATCGCTCCCCAGTGGCTGTAGCGTGCCCAGGTCGGGGCTCTGGAGGGACAGCTCGACGGCTCGGGCCACGGCTTCGTTGAGCTGGGCGGCCAGGCGCCGGAGGCGGTCCTCGGCGTCCTGGGCCACGCCGGAGAGGCGCTCGGCCGATGCGAGCTGCTGACTCACGGCGGCGGCCGTTCCGGTCAGGTCGGCCCGCTCGGGATGTTGGGCGGCCTGGGCCTGCGTCCGCTGGAGCTGGGACCGGAGGTCGGCGACGTCGAGGTCGGCGACCGCCTCCGACAGTTCGTTGCCCCGCTGGGCGATGCGCCAGCACTCGTCGACTCCCACCGCCACCCGGGCATCGACTTCGGCCAGCCGGTCCTTCAACGGTCCGGGGGCGGTGGTGGCCAGCACCTGGTCGAAGCGGGTCTCCGCTCGCTGGGCCTGGCGGACCAGCGACCGCCATGGCTCCTTGACCAGCGCCGGGTTCACCTCGACCCTGCGGGCCTTGCGGGGCACGGCCATCGCCACCCGTCCGGCCCACACCAGCCCGCCGACGACGGCGGCGGCGGCCAGCGGCACTCCCGCCAGGATGGCTGCCGACGCGCCGGCCCCTGCGAGCAGGATGGCGCCGGGCGACGTGATGGCCCGGGCCATCGCCGGGGTCCGCGCCCGTTCGGGCAGTCGTTCGAGCATTGCCCCCATCATGGCCCCGGCCGACGTCGTCTCCGCCGGACGAGAGCGCCGGCGCCGGCCAGTATGGCGACTGCACCGGCCCCGAACACCACTGGCGAGCCCGACGAGGGCTCCTCCCCGGGCGCCGTGGCGCCCGGGGCGACCAGATGCCGTTCGAGAAAGGCGAGGGTCGGCGCCCAGGCGTCGGCCCGGAAGTCGAGGGCGTGGCGGGTGCCGGGGAGCACGTCGAGACGGTGGTCGACGCCGGATGCCTTGAGCCGCTCGGCCATGGCCTCGGCCTGGGACAGCGGGACGAGCTCGTCGGTGCTGTTGACCAGGTACAGCGGGGCATCGGTGCGGTCGACGTGGGTGACGGGCGACGCCTGGGCGAAGCGGTCGGGGCACGCGGCCAGCGTGCACCCGAGCAACGGGTTTGCCCAGCCGTCGCCGCGCGAACGGGCCAGGGCGCTGAGGTCGAGCGGTGGCGACCACGCCGCTCCCACCCGGATCCGGGCGTCCTGGGCCAGGGCACCGCTTCCCAGCGTGGCCAGCATGGCCGTGAGGTGGCCGCCGGCGGACTCACCGAGGGCCGCCACCCGGGTCGGGTCGACCCGGTACTCGGCGGCGTGGGCCCGCACCCAGCGGATCGCGGTCTGCACGTCGTCGATCTCGGCCGGGAAGGCCGACGGCTCGTCGAGGCGGTAGTTGATCGAGAACGCCACCCATCCCCGGGCCACGAACCGCTGCGCCTCGTCGGCCCACGACGCCTTGTCGCCCACCCGCCATCCCCCGCCGTGGATCATGACCACCGCAGGCCGCCGGTCCTCGCCGCCGGCGGGGACGTAGGCGTCGAGCAGCAGCCGCTTCCCGTTGGCGATGCCGTACTCGACGTCGTTGCGGACCGCGGCCGCCTGGTTTTGGGTGGAGGTCGAGGCGGAGGCGGCAGGCGGGACCAGCGCCACGAGCGCCAGGGCGCCGGCGACCGAGGCCCACAAGGGGCGTCGCACGCTCAGAAGTCCGCGTTCCTCGGGGTCCGGGGGAACGGGATCACGTCGCGCACGTTGGCCATTCCGGTGATGTAGGCCACCGTCCGCTCGAACCCGAGGCCGAAGCCGGCGTGGGGCACTGTCCCGTAGCGGCGAAGGTCGCGGTACCACCAGTAGGCCTCCCGGTCGAGGTCCAGATCCTCGATGCGACTGTCGAGCACGTCGAGGCGCTCCTCGCGCTGGCTGCCGCCGATGATCTCGCCGATGCCCGGCGCCAGCACGTCCATCGCCGCCACCGTACGGCCGTCGTCGTTGACACGCATGTAGAACGCCTTGATGTCCTTGGGGTAGTTCATGACCACCACCGGCCGGCCGACGAGCTGCTCGGTGAGGTACCGCTCGTGCTCGGACTGCAGGTCCATGCCCCACTCGACAGGGAACTCGAACCGGACGCCGGCGTCGACCGCCTTGGTGAGGGCGGCGACGGCGTCGGTGTAGTCCATCCGTTCGAACGTCGACGCCACCAGACCCTCGAGGCGGTCGATGCACCCGGGGTCGATGCGCTCGGCGAAGAAGGCCATATCGTCGGCCCGTTCCCCCAGGACGGCGGCCACCACGTACTTGAGGCAGGCCTCGGCCAGGTCGGCGTCGTCGGAGAGGTCGGCGAAGGCGATCTCCGGCTCGACCATCCAGAACTCGGCGAGGTGGCGGGCGGTGTTGGAGTTCTCGGCCCGGAACGTGGGGCCGAACGTGTAGACGCGGCTCATGGCCAGGCAGTAGGCCTCCACGTTGAGCTGGCCCGACACGGTGAGGTGGGTCTCCCGGCCGAAGAAGTCCTGGGCGAAGTCGACGTTGCCGTTGGCGAGGTCGAGGGTGGACACCCGGAACATGGCGCCGGCTCCCTCGGCGTCGTTGGCCGTGATGATCGGCGTGTGCACCCAGAGGAAGCCGCGCTCGTCGAAGAAGCGGTGCAGGGCCATCGACAGGGTGTGCCTGACCCTCGTGATGGCGCCGAAGGTGTTGGTGCGGGGCCGGAGGTGGGCGACCTCGCGCAGGTACTCGAAGGAGTGCTGCTTCGGCGCCACCGGATAGGTCTCCGGGTCCTCTACCCAGCCCACCACCTCGATCTCGTCCGCCTGGATCTCCGTCGCCTGGCCCTTGCCCCTGGACTCCACGAACGTGCCGGTGGCGATCACCGAGCACCCAGTGGTCAGGCGGAGTATGTCGGCCTCGAAGTTCGCCAGGCCCGCCCGGGCGACCACTTGGATGGCATCGAAGGACGAGCCGTCGTGCACGGTGAGGAAGCACAGCCCGCCTCCGGCCTTGGACTCCCTCCGGTTGCGGATCCAGCCCTTGACCGTGACCGTCGAGCCGATGGGAACCCGCCCGCCCAACGCGTCGGCCACCTGTGCGTGGGAGGTCGACTCGCTAGAAATTGCTCACCACATTGGTGAAGACCTTGGCGATGGTGGCCGGGTTGCTGGCGTCGTAGGCCGCGGCGTTCGTGGCTTCGGCGATGCGGCGGAGCACGTTGAGGTCGGCATCCTTGCCGTAGGCGATCGGGAAGATGCGCACGGGCTGGGAGGACTGGCCCTCGCTCCCGGCCCGCAGGAGGCTCAGCAGCCCGTCGAGGTCGTTGTTGCGGGGATCCTCGTTCTTCCCGTCGGTGAGCAGCACGACGGCATTGATGCGCTTGTCGTCGTAGGAGTCCCGCAGGTTCGTATACGACGCCCCGGCCACCGTGTAGAGCGGTGTTCCCTGGGTCGGGACCAGGCTGCGGATGCGGTTGGCGATGTTCTCCCTGGACGACGAGATCGGCCCGATGGGCACCAGGTCCACATACTCGGTCGGAGCGGTCCTGCTGATGCCCGTCGAGAAGATGCGCAGCCCCACGAGGTCGTCGGCCTTGAACTGGCTGAGGGCGTCGACGGCGGCCACCTTGGCCAGGTCGAGCTTGGTGTCGCCGTTGTCGCTGGCCTTCTCGCCCATCGAGCCCGAGACGTCGATGACGAGCATCACCCGTGCTCCCTTGCGCTGCTCGGCCCACAGGTCGAGCACCTTGGCCAGCACCGGCGGCGCCGGCACGCCGAGCACGTTCTGGGGCTGGTCGGGGTCCACGCCGTTGGCCCGCTCTATCGGTGCGCCGACGGCCACCGCCGTGTTGCCCGGGCGGAAGCCGAACTCGAGGACCCGCCGCTGATTGTCTGGCTCCTGCAGGAACCGCTCGAAGACTCGTGCCGACTCCTTCTGCTTCTCCTCCACCCAGGGAGAGTCCAGGACGATGATCGGGTTGTCCGAGAAGAGGGTGCCTTCCTTCGGATAGATGGCGACCAGCGGCACCCGGGGCTTGCGGGGCACCTCGCCGGGGTCGGTGATCCCGTCCGGGTTGCCGGTATTGTAGTCGATGACCGACTTCTCCTCGACGGCCACCGCAGAGGCGTAGGTGAGGCCGGCGCCCCTCTGGTCGTTCTTGTAGAGGTTGTTCATGAAGGTCAGGGTGATGTCGCCGTAGTGGACGACCGACGCCTCCACCGCCCGGGCGAAGGCGTCGACCTCGGGCCGGGCCAGGTCCTCCGCCGACAGGTCACGGGTCTTGTTTGTGGCCGCGTAGTACTGGGCGATCGTGGCCGAGAGGGCGCTGGTCGAGAAGTTGGGGTTGGTCTTGCCCAGGCGGAACGGGCCCCACTCGGGGTGGCCCTTGCCGCCCCAGCCGGCCGGGTCCTGGGCCAGCTTGAGGATGTCGGCGTACCCGATCGGGGTCGTGGGCCAGCCCAGCGTCTCGGCCATGGGCCGGGGCATGGCGATGACCAGGGGCGTGCGCATGAACGGTCGCGACGCCGGGGCCTGCGCCGGCCGACCGGCCAACGACAGCTTGTGGTTGAGGATGGCGCCCCAGGCACTCGACGCCGGCGACCAGATCACCGGCCTGGCTCCGTCGGTGGCCTCGTTCGGCCAACCGTCGGCCAGCAGCTGCATGGCCTCGCCGGAGGACTTCCGCAGGACCCGCACGAAGGTGCAGCCGCCCTCCTTGGCCGCCGGGGAGCCGTTGAACCGCCGGGCCAGGTCGGTGAACAGCTCGACCTTCTCGGGCGACGACGCCACGTCGACCGTCGTGCAGTTCTTGGGCGCTGCCTGCTGGCCTCCGTCGCCCGATCCGGGGCTGCTCGTGCACGCGGTGGCGACGAGGGTCAAGGCGATGAGGAGCAGCGTGACCCTCCTCACCGTCGGACCTCCTCGGCGAGCGACCGTAGAGCGTCGAGGAACCCGGGCGATGGGAGGCCGTTCGTGGGAGGGAGCGGCGGGGCGTTGGCGGGAGCGGGCCGGCCATCGACCCGCCAGCCGGCGTCGGCCAGTGCCTTTCGAATGTCGCCGCCGCCTGCCACATCTCGGAGTCGACGGGCGGTGTCGCCGCCTGCACTGGCCAGCACCACGTCGGCTGTCGCCATAGGAGAAGGGTAGAGGAGGACCACGCGGTCGCGTACAGCAGACGAGGCCAGGACGGGTACCGCTTCGGCCTCGATTGTGCCCACGGCGTCATAGGTGGCGAACGTCGTGCCCAACATCTCCTCCAGTGGCGACCCTCCCGAGGTCCGTGCCGGCGCGGCCCGCTCCAGCGCTCGGAACCAGCGGGCGTAGTCCTGCTTCTCGAGGTCGGTGGTCGAGAGGTCGACGCTGCCTCCGAAATAGGCGGCGGTAGCCTGGCCCACGACCAGCGCGCCCAGCGCGTCGTCGTCGGGATCGACGTGTCCCGGCCTGGCCTTGTTGGCCGCAGCCGCGTCGCCCAGGCACTTCCAGCCGACCTCGGCGGCGCAGCCTGGGGTGAGTGAGTCGACCAGCGTTCTGCGGACGGCGAGCACCAGCGGCGAGCGGGCCAGCGGAGGCCCGACGTCGGTGAATAGCGAACCTTGCGTGCGCCGGCGGATGTCCACGATCTGTGGCCACGGCGCCGGCACGAGCCACCCGTCGAGGCCGGCGTCGTCGGCCGTGGACCGGCCCAGGCGGTCGGCCGTGACGACCGCCGGCTCCACCGTCACCACGGCCGCGGTCCGGCGGAGCGCGTCGCACACCGGGCCGAGCTCGGCGGCGCATACTACGCGTACGGGGTTGGCCTCGTCCTCCTGCTCCTGGTCGAGTCGGGACCGGATAGCGATCGAGCCCGCCACCATGGCCGCCGCGGCCACCAGGGCGAGCATGCGGCGCATGCCTCCGAGCGTAGGCCCCGAGCCGTCCGGCGTACGCTCGACGGCCATGGATGCCCAGACGGTGGCGGGTCGGCTCGACCAGCTTCAGCTCGTGGACGTGCGCCATTCCAGCGAATGGCAGGCGGGCCACATCGAAGGTGCGGTCAACATCGACGAGGAGGACCTCGACGGGCGGCTCGACGAGCTCGACCGCGACCGGCCCCTTGTCACCGTCTGCCGGGCCGGCACCCGCAGCGCAGAAGCGGCCGAATGGCTGCGGGGGCAGGGCTTCGATGCCCACAGTCTCGACGGCGGCATGCTGTCGTGGAAGTGGGCCGGGCTGCCCATCGCCGGCTCGATCACCGAGCCCGACCCAAAGCCCGAATTGAGCTCGCCGGAGATGCAGGAGGTGCACAACGAGTTCCTCGAGATCGCCCTGGCCGTGCAGGAGCGCTTCGGGGTGGGGGTCCAGCCGTCGGAAGAGGAGATCAGGGGCTTCCTGCGCGAGCGCATGATCAGCGAGGGCAAGTCGCCCGAGGAGGCCGACACCTTCCTGGCTGAAATGGGCCAGGATTGACGTTGTGAGCTCCACGCCGGTCGCAGACCTCGGTCGGCGGGCCAAGGCCGCCTCGCGCGTCCTGGCCACCACGTCGACGACGGCCAAGGACGCCGCCCTGGAGGCGGCTGCCGACGTGCTCGTCCGCCGGACGGCCGAGATCCTCGACGCCAACGCCGACGACGTCGCCCGGGCCGAGGGCTCGGGCACCGCGACCACGGTCGTCGACCGCCTCCGCCTGTCGCCCGCCCGGGTGGAGGGCATGGCCGCCGGCCTCCGCCAGGTGGCCGCCCTGCCCGATCCGGTGGGGGAGATCGTCGACGGGTGGACCCGCCCGAACGGGCTGGTCATCCAGCGGGTACGGGTGCCCCTCGGCGTGGTGGCGATCATCTACGAGAACCGTCCCAACGTGACGAGCGACGCCTTCGGCCTCTGCCTCAAGTCCGGCAACGCCGCCTTCCTGCGGGGCTCGGGCGCTGCCCTGTCCTCCAACCTGGCCGTCGCCGCCGCCCTGCGCGAGGGCCTCGACAAGGCCGGGCTCCCCACCGACGCGCTGGTCCTGGTCGACGACGTCCGCCACGAGGCGGCGGTGGAGTTCATGCGCTTGCGCGAGTCGATCGACTGCCTGATCCCGCGTGGCGGCCCGTCGCTCATCAAGGCGATCCTCGAGAACGCCACTGTCCCCTACGTAATCGACGGCGACGGCAACTGCCACGTCTACGTCGACTCGGCAGCCGACCTCGACCAGGCTCTCGACATCGTCGTGAACTCCAAGACGCAGCGGCCGTCGGTGTGCAACGCGGCGGAGTCCCTGGTGGTCCACGCCTCGGTGGCCGACGCGTTCCTGCCCCGTGCTGCGGCGGCGCTGGCCGGCGTCGACCTGGTTGGCGACGAGCGGTCACGGGCGCTCGTGCCGTCGATCGGTCCCGCCACTGAGGAGGATTTCGGCACCGAGTTCCTCGACCTGCGCATGTCGGTGGCGGTCGTCGACTCCCTCGACGACGCCATCGCCCACGTCAACCGCTACGGCACCGGCCACACCGAGGCCATCTGCACCACCGACCTGGCCGCCGCCACCCGGTTCACCCGCGAGGTCGACGCTGCGGCCGTCATCGTCAATGCCTCCACCCGGTTCACCGACGGCGAGCAGTTCGGCTTCGGTGCCGAGATCGGGATCAGCACCCAGAAGCTGCACGCCCGGGGCCCGATGGGCCTCCGGGAGCTGACCACGCTGAAGTACGTCGTCCACGGCGACGGGCAGGTGCGTGGCTGAGCGCTTCAAGTCCATCGGCTCGGTGCGGGAGGGGCTGGCCGGCGTCGACTACCTGGCCGACGAGGCCATCGCCAGCGTCGTCTACCTCGCCGACCGCCTCGACAAGCCGGTGCTCGTCGAAGGGCCGGCGGGCACGGGCAAGACCGAGCTGGCCAAGTCGGTCGCCCGCTGGGCCGGCAGCCGGCTGATCCGCCTGCAGTGCTACGAGGGGCTCGACGAGTCCAAGGCGCTGTACGAGTGGAACTACCGCAAGCAGTTGCTGCGCATCCAGGCCGGCGAGGGCGCCGGCACGAGCTGGTCGGACCTCGAGGGCGACATCTTCACCGAGGAGTTCCTGCTCACCCGGCCGCTGCTCGAAGCCATCCGGGCCGACGAGCCGGTGGTGCTTTTGATCGACGAGGTCGACCGGGTCGAGGTGGAGACGGAGGCGCTGCTGCTCGAGGTCCTGTCGGACTGGCAGGTGTCGGTGCCCGAGATGGGGACGGTGTCGGCCACCCGCATCCCGCTGGTGTTCCTCACGTCCAACGGCACCCGTGACCTGTCGGAGGCGCTGAAGCGCCGGTGCCTGTACCTCCACCTCGACTACCCCTCCGTGGAGCGCGAGCGCGAGATCGTGTTGGCCAGGGTGCCCGAGCTTCCAGCCCACCTGGCTGGGGAGGTGGCGAGGATCGTACGCAGCCTGCGGCTGCTGGACCTGCGCAAGCCGCCGTCGGTCTCGGAGACCATCGACTGGGCCCGGACGCTGGTGATTCTCGGCGTCGACACGCTCGACCCGTCCGTCACCGAGTCGACCCTGCACGTCCTCCTCAAGCACCGGGCCGACATCGCCGCCGCGGCCCGGGAGCTCAAGACGGCCGGTTAGGTCACCGGGTGCTGGACTTGCTGGCCGGCTTCGTCGGCGAGCTGCGGGGGGCCGGGCTTCCGGTGTCGCTGACGGAGAACGTCGACGCCATGGAAGCCGTCCGCCACGTGCCTCTCGACGACCGGGCCGCACTCCGGGCGGCGATGGCGGCCACGATGGTGAAGCGTCCCGAGCACCGGCCCGCCTTCGACGCCGTGTTCGATACCTACTTCGCGCTGGCGCCCTCACTCGACGCCGCCGCCGATTTCGACCTGGCCGCCCTGCTCGACGAGGCGCTCCGGTCCGGTGACGCCGAGGCCGTCCAGCGGCTGGCCCGCCTGGCGGTCGCCCGGCTGGCGGGGATGGAGGAGGGCCGGGGGGTACGGGGGAGCGCGTACGTCTTCAAGACGATGCGCATGCTCGACGTCGACGGGGCCCTGGCCCGGCTCCTGGCCGGCGCCGGCTGGCTCGAGCGCGATGACCTCGTCGTGGCCGGGCGAGGCCTGCGTGAGGAGGTGGAGGCCGAGGTCCGCCGGCGGCTGGTGGCCGAAAGGGGTCCGCAGGCCGTCGCCCGGTCCGTGCGCCGCCCGCTGCCGGAGGACGTCGACTTCCTGCACGCCAGCCGCGAAGAGCTGGCTGCCCTGCAACGGTCGCTGCGGCCGCTGGCCCGGCGGATGGCGTCCCGTCTCGCCCGCCGGCGCCGGCTGGGCCGCCACGGCCGGCTCGACTTCCGCCGCACGCTGCGCCGGTCGTTGTCGACGGGAGGCGTGCCGGCCGACCCCCGCTTCCGCCGTCCCCATCCGCACAAGCCGGAGATCGTCGTGCTGGCCGACGTCTCGGGGTCGGTGGCCACGTTCGCCCGGTTCACCCTGCAGCTGGTCCACGCTCTCGCCGGCGAGTTCTCGGCGGTTCGGACGTTCGTGTTCATCGACGGGATCGACGAGGTAACCCGCCTCTTCGCCGGTACCGACGACCTGGCTGCCGCCCTCACCCGGGTTCACGAGGAGGCCGACGTGGTGGCCGCCGACGGCCACTCCGACTACGGGCGGGCCTTCGCCACGTTCTGGGCCCGGTGGGGCCGGGAGATCACGCCCCGCACGTCGGTCGTGATCCTTGGCGACGCCCGCAACAACTACCACGCCGCCTCAGCCGAGGTGCTGGCCGAGCTGCGCCGGCGGGGCCGGCGGCTGTGGTGGCTGAACCCCGAGCCGCGCTCGTACTGGGACACCGGCGACTCCATCGTCTCGGAGTACGCACCGCATTGCGACGGCATGTTCGAGTGCCGCAACCTGCGCCAGCTCGAGGCCTTCGTGTCCCAGATCGGGTGACCCGCCGCAGTCTTCTCTTCGTGCCGCCGTTGGTGGGGCTCGTGGCGGTGGTGCTGGCAACCGGAAAGGGCCTCTACGTCAGCCCCGACGCCGTCTTCTACGTGGGCACGGCGAGGAACTGGCTCGACGGCCGGGGCTTCACCCCTCCGTCCGGGCTGCCGCCCCTGGAGCACTTCCCGCCCCTGTTCACGTTCATACTGGCCGCCCTCGGCAAGCTCGGCCTCGACCCGCTCGACGGGGCGCGGGTGGTCAACACGCTTTCGTTCGCCGGCGTCGTGCTGGTGGTCGGGCTCGTCGTGCGGGCACGCACGGACTCGGTGCCCGCCGCCCTGGTGGCGTCTGTCCTTACCGTCGCCGCCGTCGACCTGCTCACCTACTCCGCCTCTGCGCTGAGTGAGCCGCTGTTCATCCTCCTGGCCCTGTGCGGGCTCGTCGTGCTCGCCCGGTATCTCGAGCAACCGTCGCCCGCGCTGCTGGCCGCAGCCACGGCGCTGGTCGCTGCCGCCTTCCTCACCCGCTACGTCGGTATCGCTCTGGTCGTCGCCGGCGTCGCCGCCCTGCTGTGGCGCCGGCGGTGGGTCGCCGCCGGCGTGTTCGGCATTCTCGGCTCCGCACCCACCGCCGTCTGGCTGCTGCGGGCCGAGAGCGACCGGACGCTCGTCTTCCACATGTTCGGCGCCGACTATCTCGGCCAGGCGGTTCGCCCTTTGTCCCGCTGGCTGGTCCCGTGGCCCAAGCCGCCGATTGGCCTCGTGCTCGCACTGCTTCTGGTGGTCGCCGGCGTCGTGCTGGCCCGCCGATCGAGCTCCTCGCTGTCCAGGCTGCTCATTGCCTTCGCAGTCGCTTACCTCGCCGTGCTCCTCGCCAACCGGGCGTTCACCGACGCCACCGGCCGCCTGGACGCTCGCTTCCTCGCCCCGCTGCACCCGATCGCCATCATGCTCGTGGTTCCCGCTCTGCGACGCCTTCCCAAACCGGCCCTCGCGCTCGCCGGCGCGCTCGTTCTCGCCCAGGTGGCCGACGCCGCAGCGTGGACCGCCGGGGGTCTCACCGACGACGGCGTCCGCCGGCGTGGGTACACGGCAGCGGCGTGGGAGAGCTCCCTCTTGATCGACCGGATGGCTCGCCTCGACGGGCCCGTCTACACGAACGGCTTCGACGCCTTCTTCCTGCTCACCGGCCTCCCCGCCCTCCCGATCCCAGCCAAGAAGGACTATCTGACCGGGCGCCCCAACCCCCGCTATGCGGAGGAGCTGGCCGCCATGCACGGCTACGTCGCCTACTTCGACGCCCTCACCTTCCGCCGGTCGTTCCTGCCCTCCCGAGCGGAGCTCGAGGCCCTTCTGCCCCTGGAGGTCGTCAGCTCCGACCCTCTGGGCACGCTTTACCGCCTCCGCTAACCTGTCGTTTGCTTCCCTTTCGGTGCATTTCTGGTCGTGATTTCGACCGAAATCGCCCAATTCACGACCACTTTTGCACCGAGGGAGAACGATGCGGCGACTCTTCACCAACGACGGGCTCACGCGGGCTGCGTTGAGATGGGGCGAGCAGACGGGGGAGTGGCGGCGGGCCGACACGTGCGTGTGGGCCGAGGGTCCCGAGCCAATCTCTGAGCTCGATCGAGCGCGGGCGGCGGTGATGGCCACCGGTGGGGTGGCGAGCCACCACCTCGCCGGCGTGCTGCTCGGTCTTGACGCACTGCGGCTCGACGGGAACTGGGTGACGGTTCCCCGCACGGCGAACGGACGGCGAGAACGAGTAAGTCGGCGGGACCTCGCGTCCGAGCGTGTGGTGAGCGTCGCCGGACTTCCGTGTACGGACGGCTTCCAGACGCTGCTCGATCTGGTCCCGACATTGTCCGACCCCATGTGGGAGCAGGCGCTGGAGTCGGCGCTCCGGAAGCGGTTGACGTCGGTCGAGGCGTTTGACGATCTGCGGGCCATGCGGGTGCGGCGGGTGCTCGACCGCCGGCCTGCCGGCGCCCCGCCCACCGAGAGCCTGCTGGAGACGCTGATGGTGCAGCTGGCCCGGACGGTCCCAGGGCCTACCCGATCCCGTCCGCCAGCTGCCCGTCGGCCACTACCGGCTCGACCTGGCCTGGCCGGACCTGGGGCTGTTCGTGGAGCTCGACGGGCAGCACCACAAGGATCAGCCGGTCTATGACGCCCGGCGGGAGACGGCAGTGGTGGCCGCCACCGGGTGGCTGTGCGGACGGTTCACCTGGACCGAGCTCACCCGCATCCCGCACTCGACCGCCCGCCGGCTGGCCGCCCTGGCGGACCAGTCGAGGCGCCGGCCGATTCAGCCCCTCAGCAGCTCGGCGACCCGGTAGGCAAGGTCGAGCGACTGGCGACCGTTCAGCCGGGGGTCGCAGGAGGTGAGGTAGCGGAGGTCGAGCTGGCTGTCGAGGACCTCCTCGGCGCCGCCCAGGCACTCGGTGACGTCGTCGCCGGTCAGTTCCACGTGCACGCCCCCGGGCCAGGTGCCTTCGGCCCGGTGAGCTCGAAAAAAGCTGCCGATCTCGGCGAGGACGTGGTCGAGGTGGCGGGTTTTGCGGCCGCCGGCGCTGACGAAGGTGTTGCCGTGCATGGGGTCGCACACCCACACCACCGGGTGGCCGGAGTCACGCACCGATCGGATCAGGGGAGGCAACAGCTCGTCGACCTGCCCAGCCCCGAGGCGGGTGATGAGGCTGAGGCGACCGGGGATGCGGCCGGGGTTGAGCAGCTCGCAGAGCTCGACGGCCTCGTCGGGCGACACCGACGGGCCCAGCTTCACGCCGATGGGGTTGTTGATGCCCCGGAAGAACTCGAGGTGGGCGCCGTCGATCTGGCGGGTGCGGTCGCCGATCCAGACGAGGTGGGCCGAGCAGTCGTACCAGTTGCCGGTGAGGGAGTCCTGGCGGGTGAGGGCCTCCTCGTAGCCCAGGATGAGGGCCTCGTGGCTGGTCCAGAAGTCCACCTGGTGGAGGGTGGCCTCCGAAGCCAGGTCGATGCCGCAGGCGGCCATGAAGCGCATGGCCCGCTCGATGCCGGCGGCATTGCGCTCGTAGCGCTGGCCCTGGGCACTGCTGGCCACGAACTCCTGATTCCAGGTGTGCACCTGGTTGAGGTCGGCGAACCCGCCCTTGGTGAATGCCCGCAACAGGTTCAGCGTGGATGCCGACTGGTCGTAGGCCCGCTGCAGCCGGCTGGGATCGGGGATCCGGGCGGTGAGGTCGGCGGTGAGGTCGTTCACCATGTCGCCGCGGTAGGCGGGTATCTCCACGCCGTCGACGACTTCGGTGGGCGCGGATCGGGGCTTTGCGAACTGTCCGGCGATCCGGCCCATCTTCACCACCGGCACGCCCGCCCCGTAGGTGAGGACGACGGCCATCTGGAGGATGACCTTGAGCTTGTCGCGGATGGCGTCGGCGGTGAAGGCGTCGAACGACTCGGCGCAGTCGCCGGCCTGGAGCAGGAACGCGCGGCCGGCGGCGACCTCGGCCAGGCTGGAGGTGAGCTGGCGCACCTCGCCGGCGAAGACCAGGGGCGGACGGGTGCCGAGCCGCTTGAGCACGTCGTCGAGCGCGCCCTCGTCGGGCCAGTCCGGCTGCTGCGCAGCAGGAAGGGCCCTCCAGCTGCTTGGCGTCCAGGAGGAGGTGTCGATGGTCACGGCTTCGACACAAGGCTAGAGCCCATACGCCGGCTCCGTAGAATCGATTATCGCCGAACGGTTGGGTCTTCTCGGAGGGACGTTCGATCCCGTCCACACGGGTCACCTCGTAGTCGCGGTGAACGTCCGTCACGCCCTCGGCCTCGACCGTGTCCTGTTGGTGGTCGCCAACTCCCCCTGGCAGAAGAGCGGCCGGCGGATCACGCCGGCCGCCGACCGCCTGGCCGTCGTCGAGGCGGCGGTGGCGGGCACCCATGGCGTCGAGGCCAGCAGCATCGAGATCGAGCGCGGGGGCGAGTCCTACACCGCCGACACCCTGGAGCAGCTGGTGGCCGAGGACTCCGACCGGGAGCTGTTCCTCGTGGTCGGAGCGGACGTGGCCGTCGACCTCCACACGTGGAGCCGGCCTGACGTGGTGGCCCGCCTCGCCACCCTCGTCGTGGTTAGCCGGGGAGGGAGGCCCGACGTCGACCCCGGCCCCCCGTGGCGGGTGGAGCACGTGGGAATTCCGGCGCTGGACATCTCCAGCTCAGACCTCCGGGCCCGGGCGGCCGCCGGTCGTCCGTTGGACCACCTCGTGCCCCTGTCCGCACTTGCCTGCATTCGCGAACGGGGCCTGTACGCTGGGAGCACATGACGACGACTGCCGACCAGGTCCGCCACTGGGCGCGGACCGCGGCCCGGGCGGCGTCGGCCAAGGGCGGCGACGACACGGTGATCATCGAAGTCGGCCTCGTGCTCGCCATTACCGACGCCTTCGTGATCACGTCCGGCCGCAACAACCGTCAGGTCAAGAGCATCGCCGAGGAGGTCGAGACCCGGCTGAAGGTCGAGGACGACATCAAGCCGCTGCGGGTCGAGGGCATGGGCGACAGCCAGTGGATCCTCCTCGACTACGGCGACCTGGTGGTCCACGTCTTTCTCGACGAGACCCGCGAGTTCTACGACCTCGAGCGCCTCTGGTCCGACGCACCGCGCGTCGCCTGGGAAGGCGAAGCCGCCCGCAGCTGAGTTGAGGGGCCGCGCCAGAGTCGCCCGGTTGCGGTCCAATCGGGATGCCGGCCGATCGTGATCCGTCCGGCGGGAGGGGTACCGATGGGCGAGAAGCCGATGGGCAGCACACCCGAACGAGGTTCCTGTCACCGGGATCCAGCCGCCGCCCCGGAGTGGCCAGATCGTGGATCATCGTCCCGAAGTCGACGACGGTCCCCTGACGGCTCAGCTGGTACTCGTGCTCCAGCCCGAGCAGGGCGCCGGCCGCGATGAGGTGCTCAGGTCCGAGGAGGGCGCGGAGGGAGTCCGAGCCTGGCGCTGCGCCGCGAGCCCCCATCCTTCCCTCCCGGTGTGACGGTACGCCTTTGCCGGTGGTTGTAAAGCCTCAGCCCAGGGCGTCGCGAACTGCGGCGCGGGCGTCGTCGACACTCATGGCCGCCAGCTCCGGCAGCGACTTGCCGAGGCCGCCCACCACCTGGTCGGCCAGGTAGTAGCCCACCCGCCACTTCCCGTCGACCAGGCCACCTCCGAAGAAGGTCTCAAGGGCCTCGGGGATGTCGAGCGACGCCCGCACGTGCTTGCGCAGCTCGTCGATGTGCTGCTCGCACCACGGCAGCCAGTCCTGCGCCTCAGGATGGCCGTACCAGAAATAGTCGATCTCAGGGGCCTCGGGAACGGCCGCCCTGGATACCTGGGTGGCCAGCCCTTCGGTGAAGATCATCCACGCCATGTCGTCGGCGGGAGGCGTCTGGCCGGCCTGCACGAGGGCGATCTCGTGCCAGCCGTGGCTGCCTTCATGGGCGACGAGGACCCGAGTGCCCTCCGGCGACTGGAACCACTCCAGGCAGTGGAACACGGCGACGTCGTCGCCGAGGTGGCCGACGGCGGAGTTGGTGGTGAACGTGCCGACCATCAGCACGTGGACGGGCGACGGCTCGGGCGCCAGCCCAAGGATCCCGGCCAGCTCGGGGTCGATCTCCTCGATCATCGCGGTCATGATCGGCGCAGCTTCCTTGACCCGCTTCCGCACGTCGGTCAGCTCGCGCACCATGGCCGCCATCCCGCCGCCGGGGCCACCGGTGACGTCCTCGAACGCCAGGAACACGTCGGTGTTGGCCGCCTGGTAGTGGTCTTTCCAGAGGAGCTCCCGTCGCAGCGGGCTCTCCAGCCCGGCCTTGCGGGCGAATGCCTCGAAGGCCGGAATGGTGTCTCGAATGCGGGTGATGCGGCATCCTACGGCGTCGCGAACTTCCTCTTGCGCCGGGGAGCAGGCTCGGTACTCTTGAGCAGCGGACGAGCCGCGGCGTACAGGGGTGTCACGGCGGAGAGGAAAACCATGATCCGGTTCGCCGGCGGAGGACTGATCGGCTTCCTGCTGATCGCGCTGTGGCTCTACTGCATCTTCGACGTCATCTCGACCGATGAGGTCCTGATTCGCAACTTGCCCAAGATGGTGTGGCTGTTCATCGTCATCTTCCTGCCCGACATCGGGTCCCTGGCCTGGCTGGCCCTCGGACGTCCCGTGTTCGCCGGCTGGCGGCCCGGTGACAGCGAGGGCCGAAAGCCCCGCCGTGTCGTCGGCCCCGAGGACCGGGAGGACTTCTCGACAAGCCGCCCTCCGGACAACGAACGCCTACAGGCCTGGGAGGCCGACCTCCTCCGCCGGGAGCGGGAGCTCCGGCGCGACAAGCCGGAGGATCCTCCGCCGCCGGCGAGCTGGTAAAGGCTGCGCCATTCTTTCGGGCGTCTGGGTATCGCCTACGCTGTTCCGGTTCTCGTATCCGCGGAAAAGGAACTCCATTGGCAAAGACCCTTATCGTCCAATTGACCTGTGATCGCTGCAAGGCGGAGAAGGGGGAGAATGTAGACGGTGCCGAAACGGTCATCTTCGGCTTCGACGGCTACGACTACAGCCTCGACCTCTGCACGGAACACGGTGGGGACTTCCACAACACCATGCAGGGACTCATCGGCTGGTCGTCGGACCGGACCCGGTCCGGTGGCGGTCGCAGGGCAAGGCGTACCAGCTCGTCGGACGACGCAGCCACAGCCGGCACCGTCACGCCCGCCCGTTCCTCTGCGGACCGTGAGCGGCTGAAGGCCATCCGGGACTGGGCCCGCCAGAACGGCCACCCCGACCTGGGTGACCGGGGCCGCATCCCCCAAGCCATCGTGGCTGCCTACGACTCGGCCCACTAACAGCCGGCTCACGAAGAGAGGGCCCGACATCGGGCCCTCTCTTCTTCATCTGGTCTGGTGGAGCTGGAGGGAATCGAACCCTCGTCCGCTCGGTGCAAACTCCCCGTGCTACGACCGTTCCCGAGATCTGGACCTGACGCTGTCCTCGTGCCGGGTCACGAACTGCTCGTCACGTCTGTTCCGTGAGGTCAGTCGGTCTTTGCCTACGTGTCAGCCGGTCTTTCCCGGCCGTCAACCCTCATTCTGTTCCCAAGGCAAAGGGTCGTCCTCGGCGTGCCCTCTCGGGTCGCAATGTAACTTTCCCTAACGGTTTTTAGGCCGCGAAAGCGAAGTTACCAGCAGTGCGGTTGGCACTTGTTTTTTTTTGCCCCGTTTATCGAGTCTGAGCAACTCGGGTCGCACGACAAGCCAACGGTCCCAACGTCGAAACCAGTCAGCCCCAGATGGAAAGGTACGTACTGCACCCCCATTCTACCGGCCTTTGGGGGACATGGCCTTCGCAGCTTCGCGAGCTGCATCGCGTTCGGCGATGGCGTGGCGCTTGTCGTAGTGCTTCCGACCTCGGGCCAGGCCCAGCTCGACCTTGGCCCGGCCCTCCTTGAAGTACACGGACAGGGGCACGATCGTGAGGCCCTCCCTGGCCGTCCGCTCGGCCAGCTCGTCGATCTCCCAGCGGTGCAGGAGCAGCTTGCGGCGGCGCTCCGGCTCGTGCCCGCCGAACCCGTCGGCCAGCTCGTACGGGGCGACGTGCACGCCGACCAGCCACAACTCCCCGTCGTCCACCCGGGCATGGGCGTCCTTGAGGACGATCTTGCCCTCCCGCAGCGACTTGACCTCGGTGCCCACCAGGGCCATGCCGGCCTCGAACGTGTCGAGCACCTCGTAGTCGTGCCGGGCCTTACGGTTGCTGGCGACGGGCTTTACGCCTTTGGGGGGCACGGGCGGAGAGTACCCTCGACCCTCGTGCTCCGGATCAGCCGTGCCGACTGGCAGTCGATGATCGATCACGCCCTGGTCGAGAAGGAGAAGCCGGCCGAGGCCTGCGGGCTCCTGGCCGGCGAGTTGGGCGAGTTCGACGTAAAGGCGGTGTACCCCTGCGCCAACGCCGCCCCGCCCGAGAAACAGGATGTGATCTACGAGCTGGATCCCGGCGACCACCTCAGGGCCGACCGTGAGGCGCAGGCCAACGGCTGGGAGATCATCGGCGTTTACCACTCCCACACCCACACCGAGGCCCTGCCGTCGCCGACCGACATCGCCCAGGCGCCGGACGCGTCCTGGCACTACATCGTGGTGTCGGTGCGTCACCCCACGGCCGTGGTCCGCTCGTTCACGATCGCCGACGGAAACGTGGCCGAGGAGCCCCTCGTTCTCGAAAGGCCACCAGCTAGGTAGGATTTCACCTGTCCTGCTGTTCCCGTCTGCTGGAGGCCTGCCCGCCGTGCCTGTCGAAGTGCGCCTGCCCACCGTCCTCCGCCAGCATGCCGCCGGCCAGTCGTCGGTGAAGGCCAACGGCACCACCATCGGCGAGGTGTTCGAGGACCTGGTCCGGCAGTTCCCGCTCCTTGCCGGCCAGGTGATCACCGAGGACGGATCGCTGCACAAGTTCGTCAACGTGTACCGCAACGACGACGACGTCCGATTCCTCGACAAACTCGGCACGCCCGTCGCCGACGACGATGTCGTGACCATCCTGCCGGCCGTCGCCGGGGGCTGAGACCGCCCCTCACCTTTTGGCCGCCTACGGCTCGATCCTCGAGACCATCGGCAACACGCCGCTGGTCGATGTCAGCCGGCTGAGCCCCAATCCGGCGGTCCGCATCCTGGCCAAGCTGGAGGGCCAGAACCCGGGCGGCTCGATCAAAGATCGCATCGCCCTCAACATGATCGAGGAGGCGGAGGCCGACGGCACGCTGAAGCCGGGGCAGACCCTCCTCGAGCCGTCGTCCGGCAACACTGGCATCGGATTGGCCATGGTCTGTCGGATCAAGGGCTACAAGCTGCGCATCGTCCTGCCGGAGAACGTCTCCATCGAGCGCCGTCAGCTGCTGGAGATCTTCGGGGCCGAGATCATCCTGTCGCCGGGCTCGGAAGGCTCCAACGGGGCGGTGCGTATGGCCGAACGACTGGCCAAGGAATCACCGGAGCTCGCCTTCCTGTTCCAGTACGGAAACCCGGCCAACCCGGGAGCCCACGTGAAGGGCACCGGACCGGAGATCTGGCGTGACTGCCCGGAGGTCACGCACATCGTCGCAGGGCTCGGCACCGCCGGCACGCTGATGGGCCTCGGCCGCTACCTCAAGGAGCGCAATCCGGCCATCCAGATGTGGGCGGTGGAGCCGCCGGCGGGGGAGATCGTCGAGGGCCTGCGCAACCTCGACGACGGGTTCGTGCCGCCCATCTACGACCCCGACATGCTGGACCGCAAGATCATCGTCCGCCCGAAGGAGTCCATCGAATGGACCCGCCGGCTGGTCACCGAAGCCGCCATCTTCGCCGGCATCTCGTCGGGGGCGGCGATGGCGGGAGCGGCCAAGGCCGCCGCCCTGCTCGAGGAGGGCGTCATCGTCACCGTCCTGGCCGACGGCGGCTGGAAGTACCTCTCCACCGGCGCGTGGACCGACGACATCGACGACGTGGTGGAACGGGCGAAGAAGATCGTGTACTTCTAGGTGAGCCGGCACGAAGTGCCCGTTTCGAGCGGGGGCGTCGCTCTCTCCCTCGGTGGTGATTGCGGCCACCATGACGGCGGTGAAGGCGCCAACGACCCGAACACCGGTCCGTATGGCCC
>Ga0136633_1000028_pt1 | contig 93711 bp, 94 predicted proteins | sample AntDrymeUQ832206_2_FD_105494 | JGI IMG/M metagenome (GOLD analysis project Ga0136633, IMG submission 105494) | Polar desert sand microbial communities from Dry Valleys, Antarctica - metaG UQ83 (22.06) | ecosystem: Environmental > Terrestrial > Soil > Desert | place: Antarctica: Dry Valley...
GCGTGGGCTGGCAGGACGGGGGTGAGGAACGGGAGCGGGGGGGGGGGGGGGGGTTGGGGGGCGGGGGGGGCGGTGAGGCTGACCCCACCCCGGATCCCCATGAAGGGGGAGGAATCACAAAGGGTCTCCAACGTAGGCTTTCCAAACCATGTCTTCAGCCTCTGCGCCCGCGACCGACCAGCGGATCAACATCATCCCGTCGGTCCTGCCCGCCGACTACGCCCGCCTGGGGGAGGAGCTCCAGGCCCTGGAGAAAGCCGGCGTCGACCGGGTCCAGTGGGACGTGATGGACGGCGTGTTCGTGCCCAACCTCACCTTCGGGCCCGACGTCATCAAGTCGGTGCGCTCGTGGGTGGACGTGCCGTTCGAGGCCCACCTCATGGTCGTGGAGCCCGACCGCATGCTGAAGTCCTGGGTCGACGCCGGCTGCGAGCTGGTGATCGTCCACGCGGAGGCGTGCACCCACCTGCACCGCACCCTCGCCTCGCTCAAGGAGATGGGCGCCAAGGCGGCGGTGGCCCTCAACCCGGCCACTCCCGTCGAGGCGGTGAGGAACGTGGTCGACCTGCTCGACCTCCTGCTGGTGATGACGGTGAACCCGGGCTTCGGCGGGCAGGCCTACATCAAGACGATGGAGCCCAAGATCGCCGAGGCGGCGGCTCTGCTCCGCAACGCCGACCACTACGTGGAGCTCGAGGTGGACGGCGGCATCGGCCCCGAGACCATCGAGGGCGCAGTGAAGGCGGGCGCCCGCGCCCTCATCGCCGGCAGCGCCCTCTTCAAGTACCCCGAGGGACTCGAGCACGGCGTTTCCGACCTTCGTGCCCGCGCCCTCGCCGCCGTCCCCGGCCTGCAGTAGCACCTGCCCCTCTTCTTTTTCAGTCCCCGTCCCTCCGAGTTCTGCGAGGTCCCGATGCCCCACAAGCAAGTCGCCATCGAACGAGCCTGGCAGCGCGACAACGGGAACGGCCGCCCCCGCCCGGCCATGCTCGCCATTGCCGGGGACAGCGCGGCCGGCAAGACCACCCTCACCAAGGGCCTGGTGGCCGCCCTGGGGGCCATGCACTGCACCTCGGTGTGCACGGACCACTACCACCGCTACGACCGCGAGGAGCGCAAGGACAAGACGTTCACGCCCCTGCACCCGGACTGCAACTACGTCGAGGTGATGGAGCAGCACCTGCAGTTGCTGGCCCTCGGCCAGCCCATCCTGCAGCCGACCTACCACCACACCAACGGCACGCTGGGCCGGCCCGTGCTGGTCGACCCCGACCAGTACGTGATCATCGAGGGCCTGCTGCCGCTGTTCTCCAAGCTCTCCCGGGCGTGCTTCGACGTGGGCGTCTACCTCGACCCGCCGGAGCCCATCCGCTACGACTGGAAGATCAAGCGGGACACCACGAAGCGGGGCTACAACGAGGAGCAGGTCCGGGCCGACCTGGAGAAGCGGGAGCCGGAGTCGGCCGAGTTCATCCGGCCCCAGCGGGCCCACGCCGACATCGTGGTGCGCTTCGCCCCCATCGAGGAGCGGGGCGAGTCGGCCGACGACCCCCTCAGCGCCACCCTGCTGCTGCGGCCCACCGCCGCCCACCCCGACCTGGCCAGCATCCTCACCGAGGACGTGAGCAAGGCCATCCACATGAAGCTGAGCCGCGACGAGGACGGCAAGCCGGTCGACGCCGTGCACATCCACGGCTACGCCGACCCGAGCGTCACCGAGAAGGTGAAGCTGGCCATCTGGGACCAGCTGGGCGTGGAGGAGCCGTTCCCCGAGTCCCTGGGCGAGCTCGAGCCGGGCGGGCCCAGGAGCGAGCCGCTGGCCATCACCCAGCTGCTGCTGCTCTACCACCTGATCCAGGCGCGCCAGCAGGCGTCCTGACCCTGACCGCACCATCGACGCCCGCGCCGGTGCGCAGCGCCTTGCGGGGGACGCACCGGTGACGGCCTCGGTCTCGGCAGGCGACGTCCGGGCCGCCGCCGCGCGCCTCTCGGGCGTGGTGGTCCGCACGCCGCTCGAGCGCAGCGTGCGGCTCTCGGAGGTCGCCGGTGCAGATGTCTGGCTCAAGCGTGAGGACCTCCAGCCGGTGCGGTCCTACAAGCTGCGGGGCGCCTACAACTTCATCTCGTCGCTGAGCGCGGCCGAGCGGGTGGGTGGGGTGGTGTGCGCCAGCGCCGGCAACCACGGCCAGGGCGTGGCCTACACGTGCCGGCGCCTCGGCGTGCAGTGCGCCATCGTCCTGCCCCGCACCACGCCCCGCCAGAAGCGGGAGCGCATCGCCGCCCTGGGCGGCGACGTGGCAACCATCGTCATGGACGGCCACACCTACGACGAGGCGCACGAGGCGGCCGTGGCCCTCGCCCAGCGGGAGGGATCGGTGCTGGTGCCCCCCTTCGACGACCCCCGGGTGATCGCCGGCCAGGCCACCGTGGCCCTCGAGGTCGTCGACCAGCTGGGCCGGGCGCCCGACCTGTTCGTGGTGCCGGTGGGCGGCGGCGGTCTCCTGTCCGGCACGGCGGTGGTGGCCGCCGCGGCCATTCCGCAGGCGCGCGTGGTGGGCGTGGAGCCCGGCGGCGCGGCCAGCATGCGGGCCGCCCTCGACGCCGGCGAGCCCGTGACCCTGCCCTCGGTGGACAGCTTCGTCGACGGGGCGGCCGTGCGCCGGGTGGGCGACGTCACCTTCGGCCTGGTGCAGGCGTTGGTGGACGACGTGGTGAGCGTGGCTGAGGGCAGCCTGTGCACCACCATGCTCGAGCTGTACCAGAGCGACGGGATCATCGCCGAGCCGGCCGGCGCCCTGGCCGTGGCCGGGCTGCGCGACGCCGTCGAGGTGGTGCCCGGCTCGACCGTCGTGTGCATCGTGTCGGGCGGAAACAACGACGTGAGCCGCTACGGCGAGATCGTGGAGCGCTCCCTCGTGCACGAGGGGCTGAAGCACTACTTCCTGGTGGAGTTCCCCCAGGAGCCGGGCGCCCTGCGGGGCTTCCTCGACAACGTGCTCGGCCCCACCGACGACATAACGCTGTTCGAGTACGTGAAGAAGAACAACCGTGAGACGGGGCCGGCGCTGGTGGGTGTGGAGATCGCCGCCACCACCGACCTGGCCCCCCTGCTCGGGCGCATGAAGGCGAGCGGCCTCCAGATCGAAGCGCTCGAAGCGGGCTCGCCCGCCTTCCGCTTCCTGGTCTGAGCGGCCCCCTGGGCGGACGTCCGACGCCCACCTGGCCGCCCTCGCCATCGGAGCCGAGGTCCGGAAAAACTGGGGTCAGCGCTTGGCCCCGGTCTGCTTGCGGGCCGGCTTCGTGGCCTCGGCCGGCTCGGCCGGCGTGACGGGCTCCTCGGCTGCCGCAGACCACGCGTAGGCGGCCCAGATGCCTCCGAACACCAGCACGACGAGGCCGGGGAGGGTGTGCCAGGCGGCGATGTCGGTGGCCACGTGGTCGTTCTGGGCGTCCTTCACCAGCGGCAGGTGGGTTGCGGTCATCCACAGACCGGCGAGGAGGATCCCGAAGCCGGCCAGGAGGGGGAAGGACCCGCCGTCCTCGGCCGACGACGACCGGGCCCGCACGAGGGTGACGGCGGACAGGATGAGGATGAGGGCGCCGGGCACCACATGGTCGACGAACTCGGTCTTGGCCTCTGCGTTGAGGTCCGGGCCGAGCAGGGCGTAGGGGGCGATGACGGCCCAGATGCCGACGAACAGGCCGATGTAGGGCAGGCCCTGGCGCAGCGAACTGGGGCGCCGGGCGGTGCCGGCGGCCTTGGCCACGCCTCTCAGGCCGGCACCGGCAGAAGGCTGCGGGCCAAGCGGCACAGCGCCTCTACGGCGGGGGAGTCGGGGGCAAGGTCGAGGGCAGCGACGCCCTTACGGTCGGCCTCCACGATGGCAGGATCGTCGGGGATGGCAAAAATCTCCTGGCCCTCGAAGGCAGCCGTGAGCGTGGCCAGGTCGGCCTCGTTGCGGACTCGACTGGCCACGATGATCAGACGGCCCAGCTGCTTGTCCCTGGCCAGCTCGGCGGCCCGCTGGCCGACCTCGATGGACTTGGGGGTGGGCTCGACCACGACGAGCACGGCATCGACGCGCTCGTCGGCCAGGCGGGTGAGGGTGCCGATGCCCGCCTCCATGTCGGCGATCACGGTGAGACCCTCGAAATCAGCGGATCCGAGCAACTGCTCGGGGGAGAGCCCACATCAGAGTCAGCCAGGGCTTGGGTTGTCGATCCGGCTGACCACCGCGAGACGCACGCCGTCGGGGGCGTCAGAGCCGAAGCGGGCGATGAGGTCGTCCCAGCCGGGGGCGTGCTCCTCGCCGCCCTCGTCGAGGGACTCTCGCATGGACTCCAGGCGCTCGGTCTCGAAGTCGCCCACACCGAGGGACAGACCCAGGTTGGGGTTGGAGTCGCAGTCGAGGGCGACCACGGATGCGCCATGGCGGGCCATGGTGCGGGCGACGATGGCAGACGTGGTCGTCTTGCCCGAGCCACCCTTGCCGACGACTGCAACCCTCATGCGATGCGCTCCTCGGTCATGCGATGCGCGGTCACGAAATTCGTTCCGCGCTCAACTGTTCCACCAGCGATTCTACCGCCTTGACCGCGGCTGAGTCGGGGGCCATGTCGATCGGGGCCGCCATCTTCTCCTCGGCCTCGGCGAAGGCCACGTCCCACGGCACCGCCCCGACCACCTCGAGGCCGGTGCGCTCCTCGACCGTCTTCGCATCGCCCGCCTCACGCGCCTTGTTGACCACGGCCACGATGCGGCGGGGGTGCTCCTCGTCGAGGGCGAGCCGGGACAGCCTGCGGGCGGTCAGCATGGACTTGGCCGTCGGCTCCACCACGATGAGGATGAGCCGGGCGTAGTCGCCCCAGCCCGTGAAGGGCTGGCGGGTGCCGCCGGGCAGGTCGCCCACAACGTTCCAGCGGTCCTCGGGAAGTTCCCGCAGGATCTGGCGGAAGGCGAACTGCGACCGGAACAGGCCCCGGCCGGTGGAGCCGCGGTGCTTGCCGAACTGGAGGAAGCGGACGCCGTCGGCGGCGGTGGCGGCGTACTGCTCCACCGCGTCGGCGGCGGTGAGGCCGGCCCGCAGGCGGAAGCGGGGGCCTTCCTCACCCTCGGGCTTGTCCTCGATGGCCTCGTCCGGAAGGGGCGCGTCGGAGATGGTGAGCCCGAGGGAGAAGGCCAGGCCGGGGAGCGGGTCGGAGTCGATGGCCAGCACGGGGTGGCCCTGGCGGGCCAGCGCCCGGCAGAAGGTGCCGGCGATGGCGGACTTGCCCACGCCGCCCTTGCCCACGAAGGCAAGCCTCATGCGTCCGCCTTCCTCGCGTCGGTGTCGGTGGTCGACGCTGCCTTCCTCGGGCGACCTGAGAGCCACCAGCCGGCCATGCACACGCCGGCGGCGATCAGGAGCGCGGCCGCCGCCGGCGCCCGGCCCGAGCCCTTCTCCTCCTCGTCGACCCGCACCGCGGCGGCGGCGATGTCCTGGCGGGCGGTGTCCTCGGTGCCGAGCCGGGTGTCCGTCCACACGGCGAACGCCTCGTCGTCGGTGCTGGCCAGGCCGAGCCGCGAGCCGAGGTCGGCCTCCAGCTTCGGGTTGGCGCTGAAGCCGACCCGGGAGTCGAAGGAGTTGGTGGAGACCCGCACGTCGTCGAACGAGACCCCGTCGTCGATGGAAACGCCCAGATAGGCGTCCATCGAGACATTGCCCGGGTCCTTGCGGCGGTCGTAGAACAGCACGTCGACCCGCCCGCTCGGTGCCACCGCCACCCGCGGCATGTACTGGTCGGTGCCGTCCTTGAGCCGATTGGTGTTCACCCGCACCGGCGCGCCCCAGGTGGCCCCGCCGTCGCCCGAGCGACTGACGAACACGTCGAGGTCGCCGTTGCGACCGTCGCCCCACGAGGCGTAGAGCGACCGGCCCGGCCCCGCCGCCAGCGACGGGAACTCCGGCAGGAAGACGAGGAACCGCCTGGTGAGGACCAACCCGGCGTTCACCTCGACACCGTCGGAGAAGGTCTTGCCGCCATCCTTGGAGACGGTGACGACCAGCGCCACCGGGTCCTCGTACGCCGGGCCGTCGAGATTGCGGAAGTCGCGGTTGTCCTTCTTGTAGTCCGCGTAGAGCACGACCAGATTGCCGTCGCCGTCGATGACCGGGCTGGCGCCGACCACCAGCATGCGCTCGGGGTCGCTGATCTCGACCGGCTCCGAGAACGTCTTGCCCCCGTCTGTGGAGTGGATGGCGACGATCGGACTCGGGTACCCGACGATGGCGCCGGGCGCCACGTCGGCCGCCCGCAGGTACGTGATGTGGACCACCGACTTGGTGTCGACGGCGATGCGGGCCTGGAACGGCAGGGGCAGACCGGGGCCGGCCACCTTCACGGGCGCCGAGAGGGACTGACCCCCGTCGTTGGAGCGGGCGATCCACAAGTTGTCGGGCCGGTTGCCGTTGCCCTCGAGGTTCACGTACGACACGTAGAGCGTGCCGTCCGGGGCGAAGGCGACGTCGGCGGCGAAGGGCCGGTCCTTGTCGGGCGGCAGGGGGAGCGTCGTGGTGAGCCAGGCCCGGCCACCGTCGGTGCTGACCTGCAGTGACGCCGAGAAACGGGGCAGGTCCACCCGGTGGGCCACCACCACGTTGTCGGGTTTCGTGGGATTTCTGGCAACGGTGGGGGAGTTGTTGGCGTCGATGGGGCCGTCGGGGTTGACGAAGACGTTCTCCCCGACCCGCACGGACAGGTCGGCGCTCTTGGCCGACATCGCCCCGACCACCACCCCACCCGCTGCCAGGACGGCCGCCAGCATCGCCAGCACCCGTCGCCTCTGACCCCCAGCCTGCGCCACAGCGGGGGACTCTAACCGCATCCCTAGATGGGAAAGTGACGCACAAGGAAGCGTGAGGAGGGTGGCGCGCGCCTGTCGCCGGTGGTTGTACCGGCCGGGGGGAGTCCTCGACCACCGACAGGTGTTGCCGGCCGCCACCTCAGGCTCGTCGATCAACGACAGATGTGCCGGCGGCCGCACCCGCCGCCGGAGGCGGCCCCACCCGGCTGCCGGCCCAGAAGGGGGACAGTGCGCCACTGGCCGGCTCCGCCGGCCAGGGGCGCCCCGTCGGACTCGCCGAGGAACCTCCGGTTCCGAGCGCGAAACCTAGAGAGCCTTCGCCACCGACACCATGGCGGGGCCCAGGATCACGACGAGCACGGCCGGGAAGATGAACAGGATCAGGGGAAAGAGGATCTTCACGGGCAGCTTGGCTGCCTTCTCCCTGGCCCGGGCCCGGCGCTTGTTCCGCATCTCCTTGGCCTGGGTGTGCAGGATGCGCCCGATGGGCATGCCCAGCGCGTCGGCCTGGGTGAGGGCGAGCACGAAGTTCGACAGGTCCGCCACGTCGGTGCGCTTCTTCAGGTTCTGGAGCGCCTCCCGGCGGGGCAGGCCGAGCTCCATCTCCTTCAGCGTGCGGGACAGCTCCTGGGCCAGCGGCGAGTCGAAGTGGGCACACACGATCTCGAGGGCGCCCTCGAAGCCGACGCCGGCCTCCACCGAGATGGCCAGCAGGTCAACCACGTCGGGAAGGTCGTTCAGGATGGCGTCCTGGCGCTCCTGGACTTTGCGGGACAGCCAGGTGGTCGGCGCCAGCGCCCCGATGGTGGGGAAGAGCACCAGGATCAGGGTCGCCTTGGCGGTGGACAGCGACAGCAGGGAGGCGCCGAGCAGGCCCAACGTCAGCCCGGCGCCGGTGGCGATGGCCTGGGCGGTGATGAACTCCTCGGCCCGGATCGACGAACTGAGGCCGGCCAGCAGCAGCTGGCGGTGCACCTTCACCACGTAGTTGCGGGGGGTCAGCGACGTGACCCGGTCGACGAAGCCGGCCCCGAGCGGGCGCATGACCCTACTCAGGAAGGGCAGGCGCATCCGGTTGGTGAAGACGTCCTCGGCGCCGCCGGGGCTGCCGAGTTCCAGGTCGGCGAGGTAGGCAGTGGGGTCGGAGGCCAGCTTCCGGCGGGTCACGCCGGCGCCGACCGCGGCCAGGCCGCCCAGGGCGACGACCACAGCGAAGAGCAGCGTCATGTCCACCGTCACACCTCGATCTTGACCATTTTGAGGATGACCGCCACGCCGGTGGCGACCGACGCGAACGTCATGCCGAGGATGAGCAGGCCCCAGCCCTTGTAGAACGGGGCGCCGTATTCGGGGTTCAGCACCTGGATGGCGAACAGCAGGCCGATGGGCATGGCGCCGAGCACCCACGCCGACACCCGTCCCTCGGCGGTGAGCACCTGCACCTCCCGCCGCACCTCCTCGCGGCTGCGGATGAAGTCGGCGAGGGTGTGGAGCATGTCGGCGAGCTTGCCGCCCACGGTCTGCTGGATGCGGATGGCCTGCACGACCCACCGGAGGTCCTCGATCTCGAGGCGGACGGCCATGCGGTCGAGGGCTTCCACCAATGGGTCACCCAGTTGGGTCTCGTAGACCACCCGGGCGAACTCCTCGGCCAGCGGGTTCTCCGCCTCCTCCGTCATCATCTGGACGGCCCGCAGGAACGTGTGGCCCGCCGAGAGCGAGGATGCGATGAGCGACAGCGCCTCCGGCAGCTGAGCCTCGAACGCCTTGCGGCGCTTGGAGACCTTGACCTTGGGCACCAGGTTCCCGGCGGCGACGACGCCCAGGAAGCCGGCCACGCCCAGCACCGCGGCGCTCGTCATGAGACCGATCAGGATGCCGCCGACGATGGCGCCGGAGGCCACGACGACCACGTACTCGCCTGGCTTGAGGGGGATGCGGGCCCGCTCGAGCAGCAGCCCCAGCGACCCGCGGGCGTCGAGTTGGCCGACCATGCGACCGGCCATGGTGACGGCGCCCTCGGCCAGGACGTTGCGGCCCTCGGTGACGGCTTCGACTGGCACGTCGCGCTCGCCGTAGGGGAGGTCGAGGATCTCGGCCAGGTCGTAGTCCCGCTCCCGGGCCCTCACCAGGATTCCCACCACGACCAGGGCGAGGCCGGCGCCGACGAGCAGGGCGACGAGGGTCGGGGTCATCGGGCCCGCTCCATCTCCGCCAGCTCGGCCGCCCGGGGGGCCCGGATGGTACGGCTGTTGCGCTCCTGGGGCTGGCGGGCGCCCTTGGACTGGAACGACTTGGCGGGCACCTCGACGCCGGCGTCGGCCAGCTTGTCGAGGAACTTGGGCCGCAGGCCGGTGGGGACCAGCTCGCCGCCGGGCTTGCCGTTGGCGCCCGCGCCGTTGCGCCAGCGGAAGATCTCCTGCAGCAGGATGATGTCGCCCTCGAGACCTTGGATCTCGGTGACGGAGGTGACCACCCGGCGCCCGTCGGGACGGCGGTCGAGGTGGACGATGATGTCGATGGCGGCGTTGACCTGCTCGCGGATGGCCCGCAACGGCAAGTCGAACCCGGCCATCAGCACCATGGTCTCCAGCCGGCTGAGGGCGTCCCGGGCGCTGTTGGCGTGGACGGTGGTCATGGAGCCCTCGTGGCCGGTGTTCATGGCCTGGAGCATGTCGAGCGCCTCTGGCCCCCGGACCTCGCCCACGATGATCCGGTCCGGCCGCATGCGCAGGGAGTTCTTCACCAGGTCGCGGATGCGGACCTCGCCCACGCCCTCGGCGTTCGGCGGGCGGGACTCCAGGTTGATCACGTGCGGCTGCTGGAGCTGGAGCTCGGCCGAGTCCTCGATGGTGACGATGCGCTCACCGTCGGGGACAAATGACGACAGGACGTTCAGGTTGGTGGTCTTGCCGGTGCCGGTGCCGCCGGAGACGAGCACGTTGAGCTTGCCCCGCACGCACGCCTCCAGCACCACGGCCAGATCGAGCGTGAAGGTACCGAAGTTGATGAGGTCCTTGACGGTGTAGGGGTCGGCCGCGAACTTGCGGATGGTGAGGACCGAGCCGTGGATCGCCAGCGGCGGGATGATGGCGTTGACGCGGGACCCGTCGGGGAGCCGGGCGTCGACCATCGGGGAGCTCTCGTCGATGCGCCGGCCGACGGCAGAGACGATCTTCTCGATCACCTGGCGGTACTGGATGTCGTCGGTGAAGGACAGCTCGGTGGGCTCGATCTTCCCCGCCCGCTCCACCCAGATGTCGTCGTAGCCGTTGCACATGATCTCGGTGACCGACTGGTCCTGGAGCAGCGGGTCGAGGGGCCCGTAGCCGAGGGTGTCCTGGATGACCTCCTGCACGAAGCGCCGGCGCTGGAGGGGCGAGACCTGCACCTCCTGGCGCTGCAGGATGCGGTCGAGGGCGCCCTTCAGCTCCGCCGTCAGGGCGTCGCCCTTCAGCTTGCCCATCTTGGGGGCGACCTCGGCCAGCACCAGCGCGCGCACCTTGCGCTTCGACTCCTCCCACGACGAGTTGTCCTGCTTGGCCTTGCCGTTGGCGACCCGGGCCTTGGCCCGGCCCGGGCGGGCGACGGTGAGGTCGGTCTTGGCGTCCTGCCTGCGGTCCTCTTCCTCGAGGGCGGCAAGCCTCTCCGACAGCTTCATGCGGCGCTCCTAACGGGCCTGGTGGGCGGGCTGGCGGCGGAACAGGCGGCGGCCACGACCGTGGGCGTCGTCGGCTGTGGTTGCGTTGGCGAAGGCCGTCTTGGCCCGGTCACCTTCGGGGAGCAGCGGGCTGAAGCTCTCGAGGATGAGCTTGCTGATCGGCGAGTTGGGCGACGACGCCAGGACGGGCGTGCCGAGGTTGATGGAGCGGCTCACCTCCTTGGCGTAGGGGAGCACGGCCGAGAAGCCCTGCGGGAACAGCCGGGTCACCTGGGCCACGTCGATGCCCACGTCGGTCTCCGCCTTGTTGAGGAGGAGCTGGATGTTGTCGCTCGGGATCTTCAACCGCTCGAGGGCGCTCAGGAAGACGCCCATGTTGCGCACGCTCGGCAGGTCCAGCGTGGCCATGGTGAACAGGGTGTCCGACAGGTCGAAGGCAGCCAGCACGATCTCGTTGAGCGCCGAGGGGGTGTCGACCACGACGTAGTCAAAGCGGGCCCGGGCCGCGTTGATGATGCGGCTGACGTCCATCGGGTCGATCCCGTCGGCCTCGGCGGGGTCCTTCGGCGCAGCGAGCACCGAGATGCCGGACTCGTGGGTGACCATGTACTCCTCGAGGTGGTCCTGGAGGTCCACCTCGTCGGCGTCCCGACGCTGGAGGGCGTCGTGGATCGTGTAGCGGGGCCGGAGCCGGAGGGCGGTGGAGACCTCGCCGAACTGGAGGTCGAGATCGATGATGCACGCCCGCTTGCCGCTGTAGTGGCTGAGCAGGAAGGCCAGGTTGGTGGCGATGAAGGTCTTGCCGCACCCGCCGGTGGCCGACGACATGGTGAACACCCGGCCGTTGGTCGGTCGTCCGCTGCCGTTCATGGCCATGGCGGCAGCCGGCTCGTGGGGCTCGTCAACCTTCTGGGCCATGTCGAGCACCCGGCTGATGCTCTCCCGCAGGAGCTCGTCGTCCACGGGCAGCTGCACGAGGTCGACGGCGCCGGTGCGCACGATGTCGCGCAGTGCAGCGTCGGGCCGGCGGCCGAAGGCGAGCAGCAGCTGCATGGTGGGGAGCTCGTCGTGGATCACCTCCAGGCGGGCCAGGCCCGTCCTGGTGCCGAGGCTGGGGCCGGCGACGAGGACGTCGAACGGCCCTTGGTCGGCCAGGATGTCGGCCACCACGCCGACCCGGGCGGCCGTGCTGATCTCCGGACGGGGCCGGAGGTCGGCGACGACACGCTCGAACTGCTCGGCGAGGGCGCCACTGCGCTCGAGGACGAGGATCTTGGGGTTGCGCATCAGGCGTCAGAACCTCTCAGGCGATGTTCTGTGCGTTGGCGCCTGGCGTGCCGCCCAGTTCGGGGGCTCCTTCGGCCGTCAGGGACATCCAGATGCCCTCGAAGGAGGCGAGGTACACGACCTTCTCCGCATCGCCCGGGTTCACGGCCAGCAGGTAGGTGGTGTTCCCGCCCTCGGCGCCCGCCGGCGGGGCGGTCACGGCGAGGACCTTGGCGCCCGAGAGCACGAGCTTGGCGAGGGGCGGTCCCTTGACCGCGGCGTTGGGCTGGTGGTCCTTGAAGGTGCCGTAGACGTTGACCACGTCGTCGACCCTGGCGTACCCGGCGAGGCCGGGGACGGTCGGGATCTGGATGGCTACCGCCTCCTTGCCGGCCGGCACCTTCACGGTCGCGGGCAGGGGCGCCGCGGCAACTGGCTGGGCGGCGGCAGACGACGCCGGAGCGGCGGCGGTCACCTTGCTGTCGTCGTCGCGGGCGACGAGGAAGGTGAGGGCGGCACCCACGACGAAAACTGCTGCGCCGATGGCGATGAGAGCGGTGGAGCGGTTGCGGGCCATGCGTCCTCCGTTGCGAAGTTGGGATACGAGATCGGCCAGAGCCATATTCGGCAACCCAAAGTGAAATCTGCATGAACCGGCAGGGCCGTTTGCAAGTGACTAATCCGGGCTAGGCACAGCTAGGCCGACGGCCTCCGGCGGGCCATGAGGGCCTAGGTGCGGGAGCCGCAAATGAGCCGATCGGGCTATGGAGTTTCAGCCCCCCCGGTGCCGATAGTCCCTCCAGATCGACGGCGGACAGGAGGCGCAAGGTGAGCTGCCAGCAGAGGCCGATGGCCCGAAGGCGGTCGGGGCGGGACGAACGGGGCAGCGTCCTTGTCGAGTTCTCGTTCGTGTTCGCGCTGTTCGTCCTGGTGATCTACGCGCTGATCAGCTTCGGGATGATCCTGGCCACCAAGAACAGCCTGATCCACGCCGCCGCCGAAGGGGCACGCGCCGCCATCAGCGTGGTGGAGAATCCGAGCCTGTCGGGCTCGGAGCGGGAGAAGCGGGCCCTCGACCAGGTGAGCACGAGCCTGAACTGGCTGGGCGACAAGTACCAGCCCGGCGACGCGGCGGCCAAGATCCAGGCCTGCGACGCGGCGGTGCCGGCCGGTCCCGAGTGCATCACCGTGACCATCGTCTACCCGTACGAGACCCGGCCCATCGTGCCCCCTGCCCCCGGCCTCGGCCTGGTGACACCCAAGACCCTGACGTCGACGGCTGTCGTCGAGCTCAGCTAGGAGGACGGCGGCCTGTGCAGACACGACGGTTGTTCGGACGTTGGGCCCGGCGCGACGAGCGGGGTGTGATCCTGGTCATGGCCGTGCCCGGGCTCGCCCTTGCGGTGGTCTGCCTGTCGCTGTCCGTGGACATCGGCCGGCAGGTGTTCGAGAAGCGGAGCGACCAGTCGGTGGCCGACGCCGCCTCCCTCGACGCCGCCCGCAACCCGGCCGACGCCCAGGCCCGGGCCGAGGCGTCGGCCCGGCGCAACGGGTTCGATCCCGCCGCCCCCGGCCATTCCGTGATCGCCCAGCGGGGCACGGTGGACGCCAACCGGGTCTTCACGCCGTCCGCAACCGGCGCCGCCGTGCTCGTGACCGTCGTCTCCGACGTCGACTACATCTTCGTGCCGGGCACCAGAACGCTGACAGCCAGGGCGGTCGCCACCATGGGAGGTGGTAAGGAGGCCGGCTTCACCATCGGCACCAGCCTCGCCTCGATCGACACCTCCAAGTCCGCCCTGCTCAACGGTGTCCTCGGCGCCATGATCGGCGGCAGCGCCGACGTGGTGGGCTGGAAGGGACTGGCGAGTTCGCGGGTGACCCTCAAGCAGCTGGGCGACGAGCTGGAGCTGCTGGACGCCGGTGTCCAGTTCGGCACCGTGGACCAGATGCTGGCCTCCGACGTGACCCTCGCCAAGCTGGCCACGGCCACGGCCAATGCCCTCACCAGGCAGGGTGACTCCAACGCCGCCCTCTTCGCCGGACCCGGCGGGATCACCGCCCAGATGACCACTACCGCCACCTTCAAGCTCGGCAAGATGGTCAAGGTCGCCGAGGGCTCAGGGGCCTCGGCCCTGGCTGCCGATTTCAACGTCTTCAGCCTTCTCACGGGCGGCGCCATGGTCGCCAACGGATCGAACCTTGTCAGCGTCCCGAACATCGGGGTCACCGTCCCCAACGTGGGGACCACCAGCTTGAGCCTCAAGGTGATCGACGGGCCGCAGATGTACATCGGTCCTGACCAGACGGTCAACACCAATCTGCCCCACGCGAGCACCGGCCAGGTCGAACTGTCCCTCACGCCCACGCTGAACGTGCCGATCAGCGTCACCGGCCTCACCGGGGCCACCATCACGGGCCCCCTCCCGGTCGACGTCACGGCGGCCGGTGCCGATGCCAATCTCACCAGCATCACGTGTCCGAACCCCAACGGCGGCGAGCGGGTCACCGTCGACCTCAAGCCGGTCTCGTCCTCGGCATCGGGGCCGCTCACCGTCGTCGCCTCGGTCCTGGACGTGGCCGTGACCTACGACGCCACCACCATCGGCGCCGGGGTGGTGGTGGCGTCGTCGACCGCTCTCGACTTCGCCTACCCCGGTGAGTTCTCCCCGCCCGGCGCCGGTAAGCGGGTGGGCGCCTCGCCCGTCGGCCTCGGCCTCGTCACCACGTTCACCACGACGGCCACCGTCGGCTCGGTTGCGTCCATCCCGCCGCTGCTCACCAGCACGGTGAACGCGACCGTGGCCACAGCCACCCCGCTGGTGGGACCGGCCGTCTCTGCCGCCCTCAAGCCGGTGCTCGCCGACCTGGATGCCCTCGTGGTGAAGCCGCTGCTGGACGGCCTCGGCGTCAGCATCGGGGCGGCGGACGTGACCGCCATCAACGGGGCCAAGCTCGTCACGACCTGCGGCGCGCCCATGCGCCCGCTGCTGGTGAACTAGCGGGAACTGGGCGCAGCCGCGAGGAAGCCGTCCATGTCCCCGGTGCGGTAGAGGTTGTGCATGGCAGGGTGCTGTGGCGACTTGCCCACCACCGTCGCGTCGTCGGCCACCGCCCAGAAGCCCTCGTAGACCTGCTGTGGCCGGTGCGGGTCCGGCACGTAGTGCGGCTGCCTGCGCACTTCGAGGCCTGACGCCTGCCAGGACGGCTCGTCCAGGAACAGCAGGACGCGCGGCTGCATGAGGCTCCTGGCCCAGCCGAGCCGCTCGTTGTCCGTGCCGACGTGGAGGAGGCTGGTGACGGAGATGGCGTCGGAGGTCGAGCAGCCGGGCCAGTGTCGACGCACCAGCACGGTGGCCCACCGTCGCACCTCGGTCCAGAAGCCGAGCGGGTCGGGATAGAAGAAGCCGTGCGGTGGCTCCCCCATGGTGGGCGAGTCCTCGGGCCAGAGCACCAGCGGGTCCCGCCACGTGGGCGGCTTGGTGGTGACGAGGAGGAGCCAGGCGTTCACCGTGCCGGGTGAGTAGGCCGGCCATGCGCCGACCTGGCGACGCATGGACCGTCGGGCCAGGCGACCCATGCCGAGGGCGGCCGACCGCCGCTCGGCGGGATCGGACGAGTGGAGGTCGGGCCTGGCGATGCAGGGATGCTACGGGAGCCACCGCCCCTCGGATCCGATAAGCAGCGCCCGACTCGAGCGGCTACGGTGCGGCCCGGCACAAACGAGCAGTTGGGTGCCGGGTGCACGGTTTGGCCCGGTTTGCGGTCTCGGGGGGGGAAGTCCCGATTCACCGGCGAAAGAAGTTCCGTGCGCACGCCCCCTTTTCTGCGATGCTCGTCTTCGACCGTGGTCAGGCGATTTCTCACGTTCGTTAGTTTCGTAGGCCTGACGACGGTGATGTCGGTCCTGCCGGCCGAGTCGGGCCCGGTAGCGGCGGGAGTGACGAGCGCCCGGGCGTCGGCCGGCCTTGCCCCCCTGGCCCAGAACGGCGGCCTCGACGGAATCGCCGCCCGCCACGCTCAGGACATGGCCGCCCGCAACAGCCTCTTCCACATGACCGGCATCACCGCCGCCGTGGCCGATGTCATCCCCAACTGGACGCGCGTGGGCCAGAACGTGGGCACCGGGTCCTCGGTCCCGGAGATCGAGGCATCGCTCCTGGCGTCTGCGCCCCACCGGGCGAACATCCTGGGCGACTACACCGTGATGGGCAGCGGCGTGGCCACCGGCGGCGATGGCCGCCTGTGGGTCGCCCAGATCTTCGTGAAGGCTCCCACCGCGGCGCCGCCGGTCGCTGTCGAGCCCCCGCCGGTGCCGGGCCCGACCCCACCGCCGGCCGCCACACCGCCGGCCGCCCCACCGACGGCCGCCACACCGACGGCGACCGAGCCCCCGCCCGAGCGCTCCGCCCCCGAGCGCTCCGCCCCCGCCACCGCGTCCCGCAGTTCAGCCCGCGCCGGCACGGCCCAGGTGGCGCTGCCCGCCCAGCGCAAGCCCCCGGCCGCCGTGGTCCCGCCGGCGCCGGCGCGTGCAACGGCGGTGCCCACCAGGGGGATCGTGGCCGCCGCCTCCGTCCGGGTGCAGCGCTGGAACCGTCCCCCGTCGAGGTCAACCGGCTACTGGCTGGCGGCTGCCGACGGCGGCGTGTTCGCCTACGGGCGGGCCCCGTTCCTCCGGTCGCTCGGCGGCGAGCGCCTCAACGCTCCCGTCGTGGCGCTGGCGCCTCTGCGCAGCGGCAGCGGGTATTGGCTGGCCTCCGCCGATGGCGGGGTGTTCGCCTTCGGCCAGGCCCGGTACTTCGACTCCCTGGCCGGGCACGCGCTGCGGGCGCCGGTCGTCGACCTGGCCCCCAGGCCGGACGGCGCCGGGTACTGGATGGCCTCGGCCGACGGCGGCGTCTTCGGGTTCGGAGCGGCGCAGTTCCTCGGGTCGCTCGCCGGCCGGCGCCTCGCCGCCCCGGTCGTCGCCCTGGCTCCCACCCACTCCGGCGCGGGCTACTGGCTGGTCACGGCGGACGGCGAGGTGCACGCCTTCGGCGACGCCCCCGCCCTCGGCTCGTTGGCCGGCCGGCCGCTGGCGGCGCCCATCGTGAGCCTGCAGCCCACCGCCTCAGGCCAGGGGTACCGCCTGGTGGCCTCCGACGGCGGCGTCTTCGCCTTTGGTGACGCCGTGTACGCCGGCTCCATGTCCGGCCGCCCGCTCAACGCCCCGATCATCGACATCGCGCCCACCGCCACGGGCCGGGGGTACCGCCTGGTGGCCTCCGACGGCGGCGTCTTCGCCTTCGGCGACGCCTCCTTCGCCGGCGCCGTGGCCGGCGCCACGCTCAACCCGTGGGCGCCCGTCGAGACCGGAACCGGAGGTTCCGGCTCGAACTGAGCTCCGCCCTTGGAGCCGGAACCTCCGGTTCCGGCCCGACGGCGAAGCCGATGGCAGACTCGGCCCGCATGCAGATCGAGTTCAACAGCTCCGAGACCACGAGCCTCGGCATAGAGATGGAGCTCGAGATCATCGATGCCGGCTCCCGGGAACTGCACAGCGCAGCGTCGGAGATCCTCGAGGTGCTGGGGAGCGGGCATCCGGACGGCATCCATCCCAAGGCCAAGCACGAGCTGCTGGAGTCGACGGTCGAGATCATCACCGGCGTGTGCGCCACGGTGGCCGAGGCCCGCGCCGACCTGGCCGCCACCCTGGCCGAGCTGCGGGTGGAGACCGACCGCCGCAACCTGGAGATCCTGTGCTCGGGCACCCACCCGTTCTCCCGTTGGGAGGACCAGCAGATCAGCCCGGACCCCCGCTACCACGCCCTGGTGGAGGAGATGCAGTGGCTGGCCAGGCGCCTGCAGATCTTCGGGATCCACGTGCACGTGGGCGTGCGCTCGGCCGAAAAGGCCATCGCCATCGCCAACGCCCTGTCGTCGTACATCCCCCACTTCCTCGGGCTGTCGGCGTCCAGCCCGTTCTGGATGGGCAGGGACACGGGCCTGGCGTCGGCCCGGAGCAAGATCTTCGAGGGCCTCCCCACCGCCGGTCTGCCGTATCAGCTGTCCGGATGGGCGGAGTTCGAGACGTTCATGACGACGCTCATCTCGGCCAAGGCGATCAGCTCGATCCGTGAGGTCTGGTGGGATATCCGACCCCACCCCACCTTCGGCACCGTGGAGCTGCGTATCTGCGACGGCCTGCCCACCTTGCGGGAGGTGGCGTCCATCGCGGCGGTGAGCCACTGCCTGGTCGAGTGGATGAACGGCGTGTACGACCGGGACGGCGATCTTCCGGTGCACCGCGGCTGGATCGTCCGTGACAACAAGTGGCGGGCCGCCCGCTACGGCGTGGAGGCCGAGATCATCGTCGACGACGAAGGTCGCCTGGTACCCCTGCGCGATGCCATCGCCGACCTGGTGACGCAGCTGGCGCCGGTGGCCGACCGCCTGGGCTGCTCGTCCGAGCTGGCCGACGCCCTGGTGATGGCCGAACGGCCGAGCTACGTGCGCCAGCGGGAGGCGGCGGCGGCCGGCGGCTCGCTCGTGGCCGTCGTCGACAGCCTTGTCCAGGAGCTCCACACCGACGAGCCGTGGGCGCCCGCCGGGGCCGGCGCGGTGCGATCGTCGCCCTGAGGCCCGGGGCCGTGCGGCCGCTGGCACAATCAGGTCAGGCACGGTCCGCCCCGGTCGGGCGATGCTGGGCCCGAGCGGAGGAGGACAGGTGGAGGACGCGAAGGTATCGCAGGCGGCGGTGGCTGGCGGCGCGGGCGTCGACGACGGGACGGGCGCCGTCCTTTACGCCATGTTCACGTCCTTCTCCGAGGTGCTCGGGAGCCTCGAAGGACGCCTGGCCGCCATCGAAGCCGCAGTCCGGGCGGGCGCGGCCCTCTCGGCCAGGCCCGCGGCCGACGACAAGAGCGCCGAGAAGCTGGCCGCCGTCGAGCGGTCGGTGGCCGAGCTGTCCGCGCTGGTGCGGGCCCAGGCGGCGGCGCCTCCGGCCGCCTCGACGCCGGCGCCGGCCGAAGGCCCGGCGGGCGACGAGTTGGCCGCCCTGGCCGCCATGGTGCGGGCCCAGTCCGAGCTGCTCGACCAGCGGTCGGCCGCCCTAGCCGCCGCCGTCGACGCTCTCCAGCGGCTCCTCCAGGCCCACGTGGACGACACCGCCCACTCGCTCGGCCGCCGGGCCGGCGCGGCGGGCCGTCGCCTGGCCGGCGACCTGGGCCTCCGCGGCAGGCCGAAGCCGCCGGGCCTGTGACACGCGCGCCCCGGCCGGCGCGGTCACAGGGCGGCGGAGCCGGCGTCCCAGAGGGTGGGCAGGAGCCAGAAGAACAGGCCCGCCGGAAGCAGGGCGGCCGGGTTCGACAGGCCCTTCTTCGTCCCCCCGAGGGCGGCGATCACGAAGCAGGCGGCGGCGACCAGATAGCAGATGAAGATGACGGTGGGGTCCATTTCGCCCCAGTCTTCCGCAGGGCGGGGGGCCGGCGGTGGACCACCGGGGTCAGACCACGACCCGCAGCAGCTCCTCGAAGCTGGTGCGGCCGAGGGCCACCTTCTGGAGCCCGTCGCGGCGCAGCGTCGTCATGCCCTGCTCGACGGCCAGCGCCCGCACCGAATCGGACGAGGCCCGGCTCAGAACGAGGTGGGCCAGCTCTTCGGTGAAGGGCATGACCTCGTGGATGGCGAACCGGCCCAGGTAGCCGGACCCCGTGCAGCGCTTGCACCCGACGGCCCGCTGGAACGCAGGCTCCGGCACGGCCTCGGCCAGCTGCTCGTCCCAGCCGGCGGCCGCCAGCTCATCGGCGGCGGGCTTGTAGGGCTCCCGGCACCGGTCGCAGAGGCGGCGTACCAGACGCTGGGCCAGCACGCCGGTGAGCGCGGACGTCACGAGGAAGGGCTCGACGCCCATGTCGAGGAGCCGGGCCGGCGTGGAAGCGGCGTCGTTGGTGTGCACCGTCGACAGGACCAGGTGGCCGGTGAGGGCGGCCTCGACCGCGATGGTGGCCGTCTCGCTGTCGCGGATCTCGCCCACCAGCACGATGTCGGGATCGGCTCGTACGATCGACCGCAGCGCGCTGGCGAAGGTGAGGCCGGCCTTGCGGTTCAGCTGGATCTGCTTGACCCCGGCCACGTGGTACTCGACGGGGTCCTCCACCGTCACGATGTTGCGGTCGGGGCTGTTCAGCTCGGTGAGGGCGGCGTAGAGGCTGGTCGTCTTGCCCGAGCCTGTCGGCCCGGTGACCAGGACCGCGCCCCACGGCCTCCGGTAGCAGCTGCGGTAGGCCTGGAGGGTGGCGGGCAGGAAGCCCAGGTCCTCGACTCGGAAGAGGCCGCTGGAGCGGTCCAGGATGCGGATGACCAGCGCCTCCCCGTGGGTGGTGGGCAGGGTGACGACGCGCAGGTCGACGATGCCGGTGGACAGGGGCAGCGTGATGCGGCCGTCCTGGGGGAGGCGGCGCTCGGCGATGTCGAGCTCGCCCATGATCTTGATGCGGCTCACCACGCTCGACCGGATCGAGTTGGGCACGCTCATGACGTCGTGGAGCACGCCGTCCACCCGGAAGCGGATGCGGAGCTCGCGCTCGCCCGGCTCGAAGTGCACGTCGGAGGCGCGCTCGGCCACGGCCCGGCCCAGCAGCTCGTTGACGAACTGGACGACGGGACCGTCGACCTCCTCCTTGCCGGTCGGCAGGACGGCCTCGGCGGTCTTCTCCTCCGCGCTGTCGGACGCCAGGCGCATGGTGTCCTCGGCCTTGAAGCTCCAGACGAGGTCGAAGGCCCGCTGGAGCTGCGCAACGTCGGCCAGCACGACCTTGACCGGGTGGCCGGTCATGCTGCGGACGTCGTCCAGGGCGAATACGTCGGCCGGGTTCGCCATGGCGACCACGAGCCGTTGCTCGTCCCACCCGATCGGCAGAGCGAGGTAGCGCCGGGCGAACGACTCGCGCAGGAGGCGACACGCCGTCGGGTCGAGCACGTGGTCGTCGAGGTCCACCGACTCGACGCCGAGGTGGCGCCCGAGCACCCGCACCAGCTGGGCCTCGGTGATCCGCCCGGCGGCGACCAGCAACCGCCCGAGCCGCTCGCCGGTGACACGCTGCTCGGCGAGCGCCTCCTGCAGCTGCTCCTCGGTCACCAGCTTCTCTTCGACCAGAAGATCACCCAGGCGGGGGCGTGTCCGCGTGGGCGAGGGAGCCACGTCCGAGACGGTCATATTCCTGTTTCGGCTCGCGGGCCCTGCCACCTGAGCCGGGATGCGTGAGCGGCGTCCGTGGCAGGCTGTCAGCCGTGGACGTCACCGAGGCCCTCGCCGTCGTCGGAGCGACCCCGAGGACCGTCCTGATCACGCCGCGGGCCGCCGGCCGGCCCCGACCAGAGCGCCTGATGGGCGGCGCATCGACCCGAGCCGTGCGGGGTACAGCGTGAGCATGGGAGCCGAGGCCCCTCTCGCGTCACGCCTGCTGTCGTCCCGGTACCGGATCGGGCCGCTGCTCGGTCGCGGCGGCATGGCCGAGGTGTACGACGGCTACGACGAGCGCCTCCTGCGCAGCGTGGCGGTGAAGGTCCTGCGCCCGTCCATGGCCGCCGACCCCGCGGTGCGGGGCCGTTTCGAGGTCGAGGCCCGCTCGGCCGCCGGCCTGGCCCACCCCAACGTCGTCGCCGTGTTCGACACGGGCGAGGACGACGGCACGCCCTTCATCGTGATGGAGCGGCTCCCGGGCGAGACGCTGGCCGACCGCATGGCGGCCGGTCCGGTGGACCAGGCGTGGCTCCGCCGTGTGGCCGGCGACGTGCTCGGCGCCCTGGGCGCGGCCCACGCCGGCGGGATCGTGCACCGTGACGTGAAGCCGGGCAACATCCTCATCGGCGGGGACGGCCGCGCCATGGTGGCGGACTTCGGGATCGCCAAGAGCCTGGAGGTGGCGGGCGAGGTCACCGGCACCGGGCTGCTCGTCGGCACGCCCGCCTACGTCGCCCCCGAGCGCCTGGAGGGCCGGCCGGCAACCGAGCGGTCGGACCTGTACTCCCTCGGCGTCGTGCTCTACGAGGCGCTGGCCGGCACCAAGCCATTCGACGGGCCCACGCCCGTGGCCGTGGCCGACGCCGTCCTCAACACCCGACTCCGGCCCCTGGCCGAGCTGCGGCCCGACGTCGATCCCACCCTCGCGGCGGCTGTGCACCAGGCCATGGAGCGCGACCCGGCCGCCCGCCCCGCATCGGCCCGCGAACTCCTGCGCCTGATCGAGGGCCGCCGGCCGGTCGCGCCCGACCCCACCGTCTCGCTGCCCCTCGACGGGCCGGGCCCCGACGCCACCCTGGTGGGCGCCCCGGGCCTGGTGGTGCCGCCGGCCTCCGCTGGTTCCGCCGCCCCCAGCGGGGCGGGCCGGGCCGCAGGCGCCGGCCGGGCCCCGTTCGACCGGCGCCTTGCCATCCTCGGGGCAGGGGCGGTCGTCGTCCTGCTGCTGGTCCTCCTCCTGGCGACCCGGGGCGGCTCGGCGGGCAGCGGCGGGCGCGTCGACCTGGTGTCCGACATCCACGAGCTGGCCGGCCGGGTGAAGGTCGGCGACGGCCCCCAGGGGCCGGTGGCGGCGGAGCGGCTCGACACGGTGGCGGACCACGTCGCGGCCGGCGGCGGCGCCGACGAGGCCAACGCCCTGCTGGCCGAAGCCGCCACCTGGACCCAGGAGGGCCGCCTGTCGGCCGCCGCCACCGGCGCCATGGCCACGCTCCTCGGCCGTATCGACGGCGTGGACCCTGCGCTGGCCACGGCCACGACGACCGTCCCCACCACCGTCGTGCCCGTCACCGAGCCGCCGCCACCACCGGTCCAGTCCGGCGACGACGACCGGGGTGGGAAGAAGCGGGGCAAGGGGCGCGACGACTGACGCCGCCCGACCGCCCGGGGCCGCCCGTCCTGGGCCCGGTGGAGGCGCTGGAGCGCATCGCCGAACTGCTCGAACGGATGCGCGAGCCCACCTTCCGCGTGCGCGCCTTCCGCCAGGCGGCCGCTTCGATCAAGGCGCTCAACCCCTCCGAGCTGGCCGCGCTGGCGGAGGCGGGCAGGCTCACCACCGTGGCCGGGATCGGTGAGAAAACCGAGCGGGTCGTGCTCCAGGCCCTCGCCGGCGAGGTCCCGGCCTACCTGAGCCGGCTCGAAGGCAGCCTGCCTGTGTCGGACTCGGGGCCGGCGGCCGACCTGCGGGCACTGCTCCGGGGCGACTGCCACACCCACTCCGACTGGTCGGACGGCGGGAGCCCGATCGACGAGATGGCCCGTGCGGCGAGGGACCTCGGCCACGGGTACGTGGTGCTCACCGACCACTCGCCCCGCCTGACCATCGCCAACGGCCTGTCGGCGGAGCGGCTGCGGCGCCAGCTCGACGTGGTGGCCGCCCTCAACGAGGAACTGGCCCCGTTCCGCATCCTCACCGGCATCGAGGTCGACATCCTCGACGACGGCTCCCTCGACCAGGATCCCGACCTCCTGGCCCGACTCGACGTGGTGGTGGGAAGCGTGCACTCCAAGCTGCGGATGGAAGGGCCGGTGATGACCAGGCGCATGGTGACGGCCCTGGCCGACCCGCACCTCGACATCCTCGGCCACTGCACGGGCCGCATCGTGGTGGGCCGTGGCCGCCCGGAGTCGTCGTTCGACGCGCCGGCGGTGTTCGCGGCCGCCGTCGAGCACGGCAAGGCGATCGAGATCAACTGCCGGCTCGAGCGCCTCGACCCGCCCCGGCGGCTGCTGAAGCAGGCGGTGCAGGCGGGCTGCCGCTTCTCCATCGACACCGACGCCCACGCACCGGGACAGCTCCACTGGCAGCCCTACGGCTGCGAGCGGGCGGTGGAATGCGGCGTCGACCCCGCCACCGTGGTGAACACCCTGCCCGCCGCCGACCTCGTGGCCTGGGCCGCGTCCCACTCCTGACGGACGCCCCAGGGTGGCTCGGAGGGCATCCTGGGTACGATTCGGGGATGGATGCCTCGCAGATCGGACGGTTCCTACTGGTGGGGGCGGTCATCCTGGCGGTGGCGGGCGCAATCGTGCTGGGGGCGTCGGCTCTCGGGCTCGGGCGCCTCCCTGGCGACCTCGCCTTCGGGAAGGGCAGCGCCCGCGTGTACGTCCCCCTCGCCACCAGCATCGTGATCTCGGTGGTGGCCAGCATCGTGCTGAACGTGCTGTTCCGCCGGTGACGTCGCCGACGGAACGCTTCACCGGACTGGTGCAGCTCGACGAGGCGGACATCCCGCTCGACGAGGCGGCCCTGCTCATCGCCGCCCACGCCTATCCCGGCCTCGACGTGTCCAGCGAGTTGTCCCGCCTCGACGGCCTGGCCGCCGTGTGCCCGTCGCCCACCCTCGACGCGCTGCGCCACCACCTGTTCGACGACTTCGGCCTGGCCGGCAACACCCGCCGCTACGCCGACCCCCGCAACTCGTTCCTCAACGACGTCCTGACCCGGCGGCGGGGGATCCCAATCTCGCTGTCGGTGGTCACGATCGAGGTGGGCCGCCGCCTCGGGCTCATGCTCGTCGGCATCGGCATGCCCGGGCACTTCCTGGTGCGCGACGAGGCCGGCGGGCGCCTGGTCGACCCGTTCGACGGCGGCCGCCTGCTGGGGTTCGACGACGTCGCCCGGCTCTACCGCTCGCAGCACGGCGCCCGGGCGCCGTTCGGGCCGGCCCTACTGGCCCCCGTGGGGCCGCGGGCCATCCTGGTGCGGATGCTGGCCAACCTGCGCCAGCTGTACCTGGCCGCCGGCAACGCCCGGGCCGCCGGCTGGGTCTACGAGCTGCGGGCGGCGATTCCCGCCGGTACGCCGGCCGACTCCGCCGACGTGGCGCGCTCCCTTGCCTCTATCGGCCGCTTCACCGAGGCGGCCAACACCCTCGACGCCCTGGCCGAGACGGTGCCCGACGCCGGCGCCGCCGAGGCGCGGGCGCGGGCGGTCTCCTTGCGCGCCCTGCTCAACTGACACCCCCGCCGCTTCTGGTCACCGAAATCGACCGCCAGCGGTCGGTTTCCGTGACCAGAACGAATCGGGGCGCCTGCATGCGGGCGATGGACGGTCTGGCCGGCTACTCCGCCCCGGCCGCCTGCCAGTAGCGGTCCTTGAGGAGGCGCTTGTAGAGCTTGCCGGTGGGGTGGCGGGGGAGCTCGTCCTCGAAGTCGACCGATTTGGGGCACTTGTAGGCGGCGAGGCGCTCGCGGCACCAGGCGATGAGCTCGGCCTCGAGGTCCGGGCCGGCGGAGGCCGGGTCGACGGCCTGGACGACGGCCTTCACCTGCTCGCCCAGCTCGTCGTGGGGGATGCCGAACACGGCCACGTCGAGCACGGCCGGGTGGGAGACGAGCACGTCCTCCGCCTCCTGGGGGTACACGTTCACCCCCCCGGAGATGATCGTGTACGCCTTGCGGTCGGTGAGATAGAGGTAGCCGTCGTCGTCGACGTAGCCGAGATCGCCGAGCGTGGTCCACCCCCGGCGGTCGTGGGCCGAGCGGGTCTTGTCGGGGTCGTTGTGGTACTCGAAGTCGGGGCCGCCCTCGAAGTACACGTTGCCGACCTGGCCGGCCGGCAGCTCGTGGCCGTCGTCGTCGAGGATCCGCAGCACCGGCCCGCCGAGCGAGCGCCCCACCGTGCCCCGGTGGGCCAACCACTCGGTGGAGTTGCAGGCCACGAAGCCGTTGCCCTCGGTGCCGGCGTAGTACTCGTGCACCACCGGCCCCCACCAGTCGATCATCCGTTCCTTCACCTCGGCGGGGCACGGCGCGGCGCCGTGGATGCAGCACCGCAGGCTGGAGACGTCGAAGCGCCGGCGCACCTCTTCCGGCAGCTTCAGCAGGCGCACGAACATGGTGGGCACCACCAGGGTGTGGGTGACCCGGTGGCGCTCGACCAGGGCGAGGAAGTCCACAGGGTCGAAGTGCTCCATCACCACCGAGGCGCCGCCGATGCGCTGCACGGCCATGGTGAACCACAGGGGGGCGGCGTGGTAGAGCGGGGCCGGCGACAGGAACACCATGTCGTCCGCGTAGCCGTACAGCATGGTGCCGAGGCCGAGCACGGAGTCGAACCCCTTGGTGCCGAGCGGTACCCGGTCGAGGATCCGCTTCACGCCCTTGGGCCGCCCGGTGGTGCCCGACGAGTACAGCATGCTGCGGCCCTCCAGCGGCTCCGCCGGCGGCGTGTCGGGCTGGGCGGCCACCACCGCCTCGTACGGCTCGAAGCCGTCGACGGTGCCCCCGATCATCAGTCGGGTGTGCAGGCCGGGCAGGCGGCCGGCGAGGGTCGCAGCCACCGACCGGCGCTCGTAGGACGTGACCAGCGCCTGGGCGCCGCAGTCCTCCAGGATGTAGGCCAGCTCGCCGGCCGTGAGCCGTGAGCTGATCGGCGTGTAGTACAGGCCCGAGCGCTGGGGGGCCCACACCGCCTCGAGGTACTCCGGCGTGTTCTCCAGCCACACGGCCATGGAGTCGCCCGGCTCGAGGCCGCGTGCCCGCAGGAGGTTGGACAGCCGGTTCGCCCCGGCGTCGAGGCGGCCGTAGCTGAGGGTGGCGCCCTGCGGCTCGACCACCACGGCGGTCCGCTCCGGGGCGATGGCGGCGTGGGCTCCGGGGTGCACAGTCGGGGAGGCTAGAGGGCGCCCGGCGGACCGGCGGCTCAGGTCGGCTATGCGGCGCCGGCCAGGAGCTGGAGGAGCTCGCTGCGGTCGGGGCCGAGCCGGGGCGGCGGGGGACGGTTCGCCCGGTCCCGCCAGGCCGCCATCACGCCGCGCACCACCTTGGGGTCGCGCATCATGGCGTCGGGCGGGTCGAGCAGGTTGAAGGCGCGCATGAAGGCGCGGAAGACGGCGGCGTTGTGGCGGGCTGCCGGCAGGAGCCCGTGGCGCATGAGCGAGCCCATGTCCACGCCCGCGGCGCCGTCGTCGTCCGACTCGGCGCCGGCGGCCGAGCGGTCGTGGCGGTCCTGGGCCAGGGAGGCGCCATACCACGGCTCGATCTCGGTACGGGTGACCTCGTCGAAGGCGACGGCCGCCTGCACGGGGTCGGCGCCGGTGGCGGCGAGCGTGTCGGCCAGCAACTCGGCGTGCACCAGGGCCAGCGCGCAGCCCCTTCCGTAGACGGGGTTCGTGCACACGGAGCTGTCCCCGATGGCGTAGACGCCCGTCGCCAGCGGCCGGCCGGCGACCACGAATCGGCGCAGCCGGTTCACCAGTCCGGCCATGACCTCCACGTCGCTGATGGGCTGGCACCGGCCCGGCTCCACCCAGCGGCGCAGGGCGGGCATGTTGGCGGCCACCTCGGTGAAGGGACCGGGGTGCAGGACCCGGCGCATCTCCCGGTCGTCGGTGTGGACGCCGTAGGTGATCGACAAGGTGCCGTTGTCGCCCGGGAACACGGCGTACTTGAGGTACCCGAGGTCGCCCACCACCAGGCCGTGCTCGGCGGGGTCGTCGCCCTCGGCCAGCATCCGGTAGAAGCGCGACGAGTAGACGATGCCCGTGTTCTCGACGGATTCGGGCACGGCCTCGGCGCCGATCGCCTCCAGCCACGTCGGCAGGGGCGACCGGCGACCGCCGGCGTCCACCACCACGTCGGCCCGTAGGGCGGAGCCGTCGGCCAGCCCCACGCCGGTCACGTGGGGGACGCGTCCGGGCCCGGACTCCGCTATCAAGCCCTGCACGTCCCCCGGCACCAGGGTGATGGCGGGTACGGCCAGGGCGGAGCGGCGCAGCACCCACTCGAACGTCGTGCGCCGGCACGCCAGGCCCACCAGGTCCGCATCGGGCGGTTCGGGGTCGAGGGGGTGCAGGTCGGGCGGCGGGTGGCGCAGGAAGTCGATTTCGGTGGCGCCGGCGTCGAGCAGGGCGGCCAGGACATCGGGGTTGCGGTCGCGCAGGGTGTTGCGGAGGCGGGCCAGGAAGGCGTGCGAATGGCGGGTCTGGGGTGCTCCCCGGCGCCGCCACTCGTCGAAGGCGCCGTGCGGGGTGGCCGGCATGGACACCTGGTCGCGCTCCACCACGGTGACCCGGTGGCCGGCCCTGGCCAGCGCCAGGGCGCTCCCCAGGCCGCCCACGCCGGCGCCCACGACGACGACTTCGAACATGCGTGCCAACGTAGGTCCAGTCAGGGCGCAACCTGGAGGCACGCCCTGCCGTGTGCCGGCGCGACGAAGGAGGCCCCCGGCCGGACCGGGGGCCTCCTTTCGTGCGCATCGGTCGTCTACGACCGCCGCCGGGGAGTGGCGGCAGGCAGGTGCGGGGCCCGCGCCGTTCGGGTCAGCACCGTGCCGACCACCAGGAGAAGGGCGGCGACCATCGTCAACAGGCCGGTGCCCATCCCCGTGCGGGGCAGGGTGTCCTCCCTGGTGATGCGGAGGGCGAGCACCTGGGGAGCCGGCCTGGTGTCGAACGACTGGACGCGCGGCGCCTTGCGCACGCCCACGACCCGTGCCGAGATGCCCCAGTTCCCCGGCGCGAGGGCAACGACCGGCGATGCCGGTATTCCTCGGACGGCGACCCTTGCAGGGCGCACCTCCACGGACGCGGTGTCGGAGATCACGGCCTGGCTGCCGGCGGCCGTGGTCGGCGGCGCCTCCGGGTCGTCATCGACGATCGCGGGCGGCGGCGTCGGGCCCGTTGGGTCGACGACATCCGGGAGAGTGGCCTCTGCTGCCGACAGGGCGGCTTCCGCCGGTGCCGCCGCGTCGTCGGACGCGGAGTCGCCGGGCCCGCCGGCGGAGAGATCGACGGGATCGCGGCCGTCGGCGGTGAAGATCCTGTTGTCAGGGGAGGGATCGGAAGGGGTGGCGGGCGCCGCCGAGGCGGGACCGCTCAGGATGGACAGGCCAAGGGCGACTCCCGTTGTGAAGGTCGTGATGCGGCGGACGACGTGGAACCTGCTGTGCACACTGCTCTCCCGTCCGGTACGCCGCCTGGATGGCGACGGTGTGGGCGGGCCGGTCTCGCCACTCACTCCCCGAGCGGTCTAGGCGACCGCGTTTTTCTCCGTGCTCCATGCCTGGAGTCGGTGAGGACCGCTCGGATCAACGCTTCCCTTTTGCATGCCGGACCGGCGTTGGTATGCCGACCCGTAGCCCCTGTGTCGACCGTCCGGGCACCGGGCTGGAGGAGCAATCGCCAGGGGCGGTAGCGGTCACGACAAAGAGGTGGGCGCGGCGCGGCGTGCGTGGCAGGCTGCCCGCCACCATGCCGACGCTGTCCGAAGACCTCGCCTTCCGGGGGCTCATCCACCAGGTCACCGACCCGGGCGTGCCCGCCCTGCTCGACGGACCGTCGCTCACCGTCTATGCCGGCTTCGACCCGTCGGCGTCCAGCCTCCAGCTCGGCAATCTGGTCGGCGTGCTCAACCTCGTCCGCCTGCAGCGCGCCGGGCACCGGCCCATCGCCCTGGCCGGCGGCGGCACCGGCATGGTGGGCGACCCGAGCGGCAAGACCGAGGAGCGCTCCCTCCTCCAGGCCGAGCAGCTCGATGCCAACGTGGCCGGCATCCGCAGCCAGCTCGAGCAGTTCCTCGACTTCGAGGCGGGCGCCATGCTGGTGGACAACGGCACGTGGCTGTGGGAAATGGGGCTGCTCGAGTTCCTCCGCGACGTCGGCAAGCACTTCACCGTCAACGCCATGATCGCCCGGGAGTCCGTGCGGGCCCGGCTGGAGGAGCGCGAGCAGGGAATCTCCTACACCGAGTTCAGCTACATGCTCCTCCAAGCCTACGACTACCTGCGCCTGTTCGACCTCCACGGGTGCCGCCTGCAGCTCGGTGGCAGCGACCAGTGGGGCAACATCGTGTCCGGGGTCGACCTGGTGCGGCGGGTGCGGGGAGCGGAGGTGCACGGGCTCACCACGCCCCTGCTCACCGACGAGCAGGGTCGCAAGCTGGGGAAGACGGAGACCGGCACCATCTGGCTCGACCCAGCCCGCACCAGCCCGTACCGCCTGTTCCAGTACCTGCTGAACAGCCCCGACGACCGTGTCGGCGTCTACCTGCGGGCGCTCACCCTGCTGCCCCGCGAGCGCATCGAGGAGCTCGACGCGTCCACCGCCGTCACCCCTGAACGGCGGGACGCCCAGCGGGCGCTGGCGCGCGCCGCGGTCGCCGTGGTGCACGGCGACGAGGAGGCGGGCGCGGCCGAGCGGGCCGGGAAGGCGCTATTCGGCGAGGAGGTGGCCGGCCTCGACGAGGCCACGCTGCTGTCGGTGTTCGCCGAGGCGCCGGCCACCGTCGTGCCCCGCTCGGCGCTGGCCGGCGACGGGCTTCTCCTGGTGGATGCGCTGGCCGACTGCGGCCTCACGCCCTCCCGCTCGGCCGCCCGCACGGCGGTGGAGCAGGGCGGCGCCTACGTGAACAACCGCCGGGCCACCGGCCTCGACCGCCGGCTCACCACCGCCGACCTGCTGCATGACCGCTACGTGGTCCTGCGCCGGGGCCGGCGCGAGCACCACCTGTTGAAGGTGGAGGCGTGAGCGACCCGGGAGGACGGACCATGAGCAACGCAGTGGTGCGCCATGGCGAAGGAATGGTGCACCACTGACGCCTACGGGGTGGCGATGACGCAGTTCGCCTTCTGGCCCTCGCTGAAGTAGGCGAACCGGATGAAGCGCACGGCCGAGTAGCGCTGGGCGCTGGTGAGCTTGTCGGACGTGAAGCTGGCGCTGGTACCGGGGCTGACCACGATGCCGGCAGTGCTGAAGCGGACGGTGCGGGCCTCGCCGTTCGGATAGGTGATCTCGATGGTGACCTCGTCAACTTCGATGGGTTTGTTGACCTGGTTGCTGACGGTGACCTGTGGGACGAAGGTCGAGCTGATGGCGTCGGTGGTGAGGTCCTTGGCCGTGAACGAAACCGTGGCCTTCCCGGAGCCGCAGGCGGCGACGACGCCGGTGGTGGTGGTGGCCCTGGCCGTCGTGGTGGTGGCGGCCCTGGCCGTGGTGGTCGTGGTGGCCCCTGCCGCGGTGGTGGAACTGGTGGCGACGGCCACGGTGGACGACGTCGTGGTGTCGTCGAAGACGGTGCTGGTGCTCGACGTCGTCGTGGTCGCGCCTGGCGTGCCGTCGTCGTCGTCCCCGTCCCCGCTCAGCAGCGCGAACGCGCCGATCCCGCCACCGAGCACGAGTACTGCGACCGCCCCCACCACAAGCTTCCTCACGGCCCCATCGTGTCACTTGCAGGACCGCACCTGCCGAATGGTCGCATTGGTGTCTTCCTCCGGGTGTCAGGAGACGAGGGCGGCGCGGATGCCGGCCGCCACGTCGGCCATGGCGGCGTCGGTCGCATACCGGGTCCGCGGCCAGAAGAAACCCCGCAGGCCGTCGCCCTTCGTTCTCGGGACGACGTGGAGGTGGAGGTGCGGGACGCTCTGGCTCACCACGTTGTTGGCCGCCACGAAGGTGCCCTCGGCGCCCATGGCGGCGGTGACGGCACGGGCGACACGTCTCACCTCGGCGAAGAATGGTCCCAGCGCCGGCTCCGGCAGGTCGAGGAGCGTTGGGTGGTGCACCCGCGGTACCACCAGGACATGGCCGGGGAACAACGGGCGCACGTCGAGGAAGGCGAAGGCGTCCACCTCGTCGAGCACCATGGCGGCCGGTGCCTCGCCGTCACGGATGGCACAAAAGGCGCAACCAGCGGGCATGAGGGGGCGAAGCCTACGATTCCGCGATGCCCGACGCCCCCGTCCATCTCAGCAGCGGATTGCCCGAGACGGTGCTGCCGGCGCCCCCGCCGGAAGCCTCCGCCCGACTTGAGGCGGCGGTCGCCGAGCCGCCCGAGCGTCGGCGTGACGCGGTGAGCGCAGTGGTGGCCACCTTCCCCCGCTATCTCGACGCCTGGGCCCGTCTGGGCGAGCTGGCGCGCGACGACGTGGAGGCGTACTCCTGCTTCCGGGTGGGCTACCACCGCGGCCTCGACGCGCTGCGCGGGGCCGGGTGGCGGGGATCCGGCTACGTGAAGTGGCAGCACGAGACCAACCGGGGTTTCCTGCGCTCCGTCGAGGGCCTGCGCCAGGCGGCGGCCGCCATCGGCGAGGCCGAAGAGGAAGAGCGGTGCCGCCAGTTCCTGCGCCAGCTCGACCCGGAGTGGCACGGGCTGCCGTCGTGATCGGCCCGGGAGGACGGTCCATGAGCAGCTCACCAGTGATCCGCGGCCAGGCCGCTCCGCGCCGTCGCCGGCACGCAACGTCCGCCGTGCTTGCGACGCTGCTCTCGATCACCATGGCCGGGTGCGGCGGTTCGTCGCCGCCGCGTCCCGAGGCGTCCACCACCGCCAAAGCCGGCGGGTGGAGGAGCGCGGGCCCGCTCACCGAGGCACGCGGCGGCCAGACCCAGAGCCTCCTGGCCGACGGCTCGGTGCTCATCGCCGGCGGTCAGCTGGCCGCCGTCTACTCGGCGCTCAAGACGGCCGAGATCTTCGATCCCGTCACCAGGAAGTGGAAGGCCACCGGCGAGATGGGGGCCAACCGCAGCGGCCACACCGCCACGGTGCTCAGCACCGGCAAGGTGCTCGTCACCGGGGGGCTGGTCACCAACGGCGGCGCCCTCCACACCACCGAGACCTTCGACCCGGCGACGGGCGCATGGTCGCCGGCCGCGTCGATGGGCGTCGCCCGGTTCAACCACACGGCCAGCCCTCTACCCGACGGCAAGGTGCTCGTGGCCGGCGGCTACTCGCTCGTCGACACCCCCGGCCTCAGCTCGGCCGAGGTGTACGACCCGGCGGCCGACACCTGGTCGCCCACGGCGCCGATGGTTGGCGGCCGGGGCATCCACACGGCCACAGTGCTGGCCGACGGCAAGGTGCTCGTCGCCGCCGGCAACGAGCTCGGTGTGTTCCGCCGCACCGCCACCGAGGCCACGTCGACGACCGTCACCAATGGCCTGGCCTCCGTCACGTCGAACGGGTCGGGCGAGGTCACCACCGCCGAGCTGTACGACCCGGCGACGAAGGCATGGTCGGCCACGGGCCAGTTGAAGAAGGGCCGCAGCGCCCACACGGCCACCATGTTGAAGGACAGCAAGGTGCTCGTGGTCGGCGGCTTCAGCCCGTCGGGCGAGCTCGATTCGGCCGAACTCTACGACCCGGCCGCCGGCACGTGGGCGCTGACGGCGCCGCTCACCAGCCCCCGCACGATCCACACCGCCGCCCTGCTTCCCGACGGGCAGGTCCTGGTGGCGGGAGGCCAGGTCGGGGCCGCCGGCTCGATCCTGTCGTCCACCGTGGCCACCGCCGCCCTCTACGACCCTGTCAGCGCGAAGTGGAAACCGGCAGCGGACATGGGCACGCCCCGCACCGGCCACACGTCCATCGTCCTCGCCAGCGGCCAGGTGCTGGTCACCGGCGGTGTCAACGCCAACGGCCCCGTCGCCGACTCCGAGCTGTACTCGGTGAAGGCGAAGGCCGCGCTCTGAAGGCCGTTCTCGTCGGCAAACCGGCGCGAAGTTCGCGCCGATTCGCCGACAGGTTCCGGACCTATCCTCGGTCCCGTGGGTTCACCGCCTGACAGCGACGTCGGGGCGCTCGCCCGCCGCATCGCCGACCTCGGCGCCGGCGAGCGGGCGCGCGTGTTCAACATGTCGTGGGTCAGCGAGCGGATGCTCGGGTGGGCCATGTCGCACCCGTCGTTCAAGACCCAGCTCTTCCGCTTCGTCGACGTCTTCCCCGCCACCGGCGACGACGCCGACGTGCTGCGCCACATCGACGAGTACTTCGACGGCGCCGGCGCGCCCAAGGTGATGGAGCTCGGCATCGACCTGGCCGAGCGCCTGCCGCTCGGGTCGCGGGTGTCGGCCGGCGTGGCCCGGCGGAACATCGAGCGCATGGCCGAGCAGTTCATCGTGGGCTCCACATCCGCCCTCGCCCTGCCCGGCCTTCACCGCCTGTGGCGTTCCGGCAGCGCCTTCACCGTCGACCTGCTGGGCGAGAAGACGGTCACCGAGGCCGACGCCGACCGTTACGCGGCGCGGGTCGACGAGCTGTTGCGCACCCTGCTCGACGGCACGTCCGCCTGGGCGCCGGACGACCACCTCGAGCGCGACGACCTGGGGCCGTTGCCCAGGGCGAACATCAGCATCAAGCCCACCGCCCTGGCCTCGCTGTACTCGCCGCTCACCCGCGCCGAGGGACTGGCCCAGGCCCGCGCCCGACTCCTGCCGATCCTCACCCTGGCCGCCGAGCGGGGTGCGTTCGTGTGGTTCGACATGGAGCACTACGACGTCAAGGACCTCACCCTCGAGCTCTTCCGGGGCCTGCTCGACCTCCCGGAGCTGGCGACCCTGGAGGCCGGCGTCGTGGTGCAGGCCTACCTGAAGGAGTCCCGGGCGGACCTGGCCGACCTGATCGCGTGGGCCGCCGCGTCAAGGCGCGCCAGCCCGATCGGCGTCCGCCTCGTGAAGGGCGCCTACTGGGACTCCGAGTCGATCGTCGCCCAGGCCGAGGGGTGGCCGTCGCCCGTGTTCGCCCGCAAGGAGGAGACCGACGCCGGTTTCGAGCGGTGCGTGCGCCTCCTGCACGACCACCACGGCACGGTGCGGGCCGCCTTCGCCTCGCACAACCTACGGTCCCTCGCCTACGCCGTCACCTACGCGCAGGCCCAGGGGATACCTGACAACGGCTACGAGCTGCAGATGCTCTACGGCATGGCCGAGCCCATCCAGGCCGCCATCCGCAAGCTCGGCCTCCGCCTGCGGGTCTACGGGCCGGTGGGGGAGCTGGTGCCGGGCATGGCCTACCTGGTGCGCCGCCTCCTGGAGAACACCTCCAACGAGAGCTTCGTGCGCCACCGCTTCGCCGACGGGCGCGACCTCGACGACCTGATCGCGCCGCCGCGGGTCTCACAGCTGCCCGACCCCGAACGGGCCGTGCGCCGCTCGGCCACCGACCCCGCCGACCCGGGCCCCTATGTCCATGAACCGCCGGCCGAGTGGCGCCGGCCTTCGGTGCGCGCCGCCATGGCGGAGGCGGTGGCCGACGCGCCGAGGTCCTTCGGGGCAGAGATCCCGGCCGTGATCGCCGGCCAGCGGGTCCGCACCGGGCGCACCATCGTGTCGGTCGACCCGGCCGACCCCGAGACCGTGGTGGCCGTGTCGGCGTCGTGCGGGCCTTCCGACGCCGACGCCGCCGTCGCCGCCGCCCTGAAGGCATGGGACGGCTGGCGGCGCACGCCGGCCGCCGAGCGGGCCGCCGTGCTGTTCCGGGCGGCCGAGTGGATGCGGGCCCGGCGCCCCGAACTGAGCGCACTCGAGGTGTTCGAGGCGGGCAAGCCGTGGGCCGAGGCGGACGGCGACGTGTGCGAGGCCATCGACTTCTGCGAGTACTACGGCCGCCAGATGCTCCGCCTCGACCGTGGCGGAGAGGTCGAGTCGCCGCCGGGCGAGTCCAACACTCTGCGCTACCAGGGCAAGGGCGTCGGCGTGGTGATCGCGCCCTGGAACTTCCCCCTCGCCATCCCCACCGGCATGGTGACCGCCGCCCTGGTCGCCGGCAACGCGGTGATCTTCAAGCCGGCCGAGCAGACGCCCGCCATCGCCGCCCGGCTGGTCGCCGCCCTGGAGGCGGGCGGCCTGCCCCCGGGCGTGCTCGCCTTCCTGCCCGGCATCGGCGAGGAGGTCGGGGCCCACCTGGTGGAGCACCCGGACGTGGCCTTCGTCGCCTTCACCGGGTCGAAGGACGTCGGGCTGCGCATCAACGCGGCGGCGGCCGCAGCCGTTCCGGGGCAGCGCCACGTGAAGCGGGTGATCGCCGAGCTCGGCGGCAAGAACGCCCTGGTGGTGGACGCCGACGCCGACCTCGACCAGGCCGTCCCCGCCATCGCCGCCTCCGCCTTCGGTTACGCCGGCCAGAAGTGCTCGGCCGCCTCCCGCCTGGTGGTGGTGGACGCGGTGTACGACGAGCTGGTCGACCGGCTCGTGCGCCACACGGCCGAGCTGCCCGCCGGCCACCCCCGCGACATGTCGGTGAAGGTGGGGCCCCTGATCGACGCCGAGGCCTGGAAGCGGGTGCGGGGCGTCGTCGAGCGGGCGCCCGACGAGGGCGACGTGCTACTGGCCCGCAACGACGTGCCCGCCACCGGCTGGTTCGTCGGCCCCGCCATCGTGGGCGGCGTGAGGCCGTCGTCGCCCCTGGCCCGCGACGAGATCTTCGGCCCGGTGCTCACCGTGTTCCGGGCGCGCGACTTCGACGAGGCCATCGCCATCGCCAACGACACCGAGTTCGCCCTCACGGCCGGCGTCTTCTCCCGGTCGCCGGTCCACGTGCGCCGGGCCGGAGAGGAGCTCCGGGCCGGCAACGTCTACGTCAATCGGGGCATCACCGGGGCGGTGGTGGGCCACCAGCCGTTCGGCGGCTACGGCATGTCCGGCGTGGGCTCCAAGGCGGGCGGCCCCGACTACCTGCTCCAGTTCCTCGACCCTCGCGTGGTCACCGAGAACACCATGCGTCAGGGCTTCGCCCCGATGACGTAGGAGGCGGCGGGGAGACCCCCCGGCGAGCCGAAACGCCATGCTCTGGACATCCTGTGTGGCTCGGTGCACGAAGAACGGTGCCCCCGTGGGGGAACCGTTGCGAACTCGGCGTTACGCGTCGCGAGGTTCCCGCCCCTCGCCGGCATCATCGATCACGCCGCCGTGGTCGCCGGCCGGCGGCGGCGAGGTCGGCTCGGGGGCCTTGCGGCGGCCAAGGCGCCCGAGCCGGACGAGGAGCCGGGCGATCGGGTCGGGGAAGATGCCCGGCTCGCCCTCCACGATGTTGTTGTGCATTCCCTCCATCTTGGCGGACCGCCGACGGCACCGCCTGTAGGCCGTTCGACGCGGCTCCCGGCGCGGCGACCTAGCGTTCCGCCATGCCGCTTTCCACCGGGCCGGTCGGGCCGTTCCCGCCGGGCGCCGATCCTGACGAGTACGACAAGCTCCGCCGGCGGGTCCTGTGGGCCATGCCGTACGGGTTGTACGTGGTGGGCAGCCGGGCGGGCGACCGCCGCAACGGGATGACCCTCAACTGGGTGACCCAGCTCTCGTTCGACCCGAAGCTGCTGGGTGTGGCCGTGGAGAACGGTTCGCTCACCTCGGAGCTGATCAGCGGGGGCGGGGTGTTCAGCCTCAACATCGTGGACCGGGAGGACCGCGCCATCGTCCGCAAGTTCACCAAGCCGGTCGACGTCGACGACGCCGCCGGCACCCTGAACGGGTTCGCGTTCCACGACGGCGCCACCGGCGCGCCCATCCTCGACACGGCCATTGCGTACGCCGACTGCGAGGTCCGCCAGCAGGTGCCCACGGGAAGCCACACCCTCTTCATCGGCGAGGTGGTCGACGCCAGGTTCCTGAAGCCGGAGGACACGGCGCCCCTCCGGATGGAGGACACCCGGATGATCTACGGCGGATGACGGCGCATCAGTGACCCTGGTCCCGCTGGAGAACGCGACGTGGGGGTTCGCGTCGAACTGCTTCGTGTGCGAGCCCGGCAACGCCGATGGGCTGGGTGTCGCCATCGGCGCCGTCACCGCCGACGACGCCAGGTTCGTGGCCCGGTGACCCCCGAGCCACGGTGGGTCGACGAGGCGGGGGCCCTCGACGAGCTGGTCGCGGAGCTGCTGGCAGCTGAAGCCTACGCCGTCGACACGGAGTTCCACCGGGAGCGCACCTACTACCCCCACCTCGACCTCGTGCAGATCGCGTGGGACGGCGGGCTGGCCCTGGTGGACCCCTTGGCAATCGACCTCATGCCGCTGGCGGCCGTCCTCGACGGACCCGGGCTGGCCGTGCTGCACGCCGCCGACCAGGACCTCGAGGTGCTGCGGGCCTCGTGCGCCACCGTCCCCAGCCGGCTGTTCGACACCCAGCTGGCGGCCGGGTTCCTCGGCATGTCCTCGCCCTCGCTCCAGTCGCTGGTGGAGCGCCTCCTCGGCGTCCGGCTGAAGAAGGGCGACCGGCTGGCCGACTGGACCCGCCGCCCCCTCGGCCCCGACCAGCGGGCCTATGCGGCGGCCGACGTGGAGCACCTGCTGGCGCTGCACGCCCTGATCACCGAGCAGCTGGGCGCCCGGAGCCGCCTGTCCTGGGCCGAGCAGGAGTGCGAGCTGGCCCGCACCCAGCAGCGGGGCCCCACCGACCCCGACACCGCGTGGTGGCGCCAGCGCGACGCACGCTCCCTGCGGGGCCGCTCCATGGGCGTGGCCCAGGAGGTGGCGGCGTGGCGGGAGCGGCGGGCCATGGCCCTCGACCTGCCGCCCCGCTTCGTGCTGCCCGACCTGGCCATGGCCGCCATCGCCCAGCGCCCCCCGGCGTCGGCCGCCGACCTGTCCGGCGTCCGCGGCCTCGAGGGCCGCCACCTGAAAGGGCCCATGCTGGAGGAGATCCTGGCGGCCGTGGAGCGCGGTCGCGCCCTCGCGGCCGAATCGGTGCGGCGACCGCCGGCCGACGAGCTCGACCGTTCCCTGCGGCCTGCGGTGGCGCTCGTGTCGGCCTGGGTCGCCCAGCTGGCCTCGGACCTGGAGGTCGACCCGGCGCTGCTCGCCACCCGGTCAGACGTGCAGAGCTTCCTCCGCAACGACGCGGGCGCACGCCTCAGCGAGGGCTGGCGCAAGCAGCTGGTGGGCGAGCCGGTGCGGCGCCTGGTGGAGGGGGAGGCCTCCCTCGCGTTCGAGGGAGGCCATCTCGTCCTCGAAGACCGTGGGCGGCCCCGGGGCGCACGCCTCACGGCCGGGGACTGAGCGACCGCTCAGCCCGTGAGGCCGGCGGACTCGGTGAGGCGAACGGTGACGCCGAGCCCGGTGCCGGCGTGCAGCTCGGCCAGCTCGGGGATCACACCGTCGGGGACGTCGAAAACAAGCGCGGTCACCACCTCGGCGCCCGGGTTCATCTGCTGGAAGGGGGTGAGGACACTGCCGGGCGCCTCGACCTGCTGGTAGATGGTGGTGGCCACGACGTCGGGAGCGAAGTGCCGCCGCTCGCTGTCGAGCAGCTGCTGGAGCGAGGCCACCAGGGACGTGGGCTGCCTGCCCGAGTTGGTGGCCTTGAACTCGAGGAGGCAGTAGCGGCCCAGGGCGGTCTTCTTGCGGCCGCCCTGGCCGACCTCCTCGGCGCCGCAGTCGAACCTCGTCACCACGAAGGTGAGCGCGCCGTCACGGGCGGGTTGGCCGATGCCGGGCCGGGTGGTGCCCCGGTTGGCCCGCTCCGGCACCTCGTCGGAGCTCGTGTTGTTGGTGAAGACCTTGAGCGAGACGCCGAGCAGCACCAGCAGCGCCCCGACGATGAGCGCCGGCACCAGGACCGAGTTCCGGCCGCCGCCGCCCTTGCCGGGGACGCAGGTGCGGCACTTCTGGCCGACCTCGGTCCACACGAGGCACTTCGTGCACGACGGCGTCCCGCACTGCGCGCACGTGAGCTGGGTCGGCGTGTGGTGCTTCCCGCACCGGAGTTCTGTAGTGGCCATGCCCCTCAGGCCGCCTTTTCGTGGCGGCGGGAAGTGCGGACCGTCGCCGCGGGTGGCCACGGCCGGGAAGGCGCCATAGTGGCGAAGGGTAATCCAGCGGCGGTCCCGGCGCCCGGCTTTGTGGGCAGGGTGCCCTCAGCCGTCCTTGGGGCGCAGGTCGACACGGAGCGTGAGGATGCCTTCCTCTATGGCACCCTCCGCGTCGGCCAGCATGGCGTAGTCGAGATAGTCGGTCTTGGCCTGCTCGATGAACCGGCGCCGGTCGGGGCCCTCCACGGGGGGCACGCCACGGCTGCGGACCGCCTTGGCCCGATCCTTGAACCGACCGATCATCGCCTGGACGTCGAACTCTTCGGCCATGGCGGAACCCTACCGGGCCGATCCGGCGCGCCGCCGCCTCCTTGCTACCATGTGCCCCCCAACGGCTCGCGGACATTCGGGGGGGGTTGCACGTGAAGAAGGGACGCCACCGGCGGTTCGAGGAAGCCCGAGCCTTCAAGCTGCGCACCACCGAGTCCACGCCCGAGCCGTGTGCCGAGTGCGGCGCCGAACCCGACGACGAGCATGCGTCGTGGTGCCTGGCGACCGAGGACGAGGGAAGCCTCGACGTGGCGGACGACCACTGACCGACCGGGAACTCCGCAAGCTGCCGGGGGACAGGGGGGTCCGGCGCCTGTGCGCGTCGGTCGCCCTGCTCTTCGTCACGTCCGTGCTCGCCGTCACGACCCAGGACACGCATGTGGTGACCGTGGCCAAGGCGGCCGAGCTGGGCCCGGCTGCCGTCACGGCCGCTCCCGCACCCGACTCCACCACCGCTCCCGCGCCGGCGACCACCGGGGCCACGGCGCCGGCGCCCAGCGCCGGGTCGACGATGGCCCCCGCACCGGTCCCCTCCCCGGCGCCATCGTCGGCGGGCGACGTCGCCCGAACGGCCACCGCCAAGGCCGCCGCGCCCGCCACCACGGCGCCCACCCTGCTGCCCCCGATCAACATCCCGCTGCTGTCGCCACCTCCCGCTCCGGCCCCACCTGCGGCGACCGTGCCCGCCTCGGCTGCCTCGGCCGGCGGCATGGCTCCGTACCTGGGCCTCGGCACCTGGGTCGACGCCTACGACTGGAGCGTCCTGTTCTCCAAGGGCAACCCCACGGTGGGCCCGGGCGACATCGGCCGCATGGTCGCCGCTGGCGTGCAGACCCTGTACATCCAGGCGAGCAAGCACGACGCACCCACCGACGTGCTCGAGCCGGACCTCCTCCAGGCGATCATCGACGGCGCCCACGCCCGGGGCATCCGGGTGGTGGTGTGGTACCTGCCCACCCTCGTCGACACCGGCGCCGACCTGCGCCGCCTCAAGGCGGTCGCCGGCCTGCGGAACGTGGACGGCATCGCCGTCGACATCGAGGCCCGCAACGTCGCCGACGTGGCCGAGCGCAACCGCCGCCTCATCGACCTGAGCGGCGCCCTGCGCCGAGCGCTGCCGGGCCGGACCATCGGGGGGATCGTGCTGCCGCCGGTGGTGATGGAGGTCGTCAACCCGAAGTTCTGGCCCGGCTTCCCCTACCGCGATATCGCCCCGTTCTACGACGTGTGGATGACCATGGGGTACTGGACGAACCGCACCAACGCCTCCGGCTACCGCGACGCGTACAAGTACACCAAGGAGAACGTCGACCGGTTGCGGAACAACCTGGGCCAGCCAAACGCCCCGGTCCACCCCATCGGGGGCATCGGCAACCGCACGTCGGCGGCCGACGTCGAGGGCTTCAAGCGGGCCGTCACCGCCGTCCACGGCATCGGCGGCAGCATCTACGACTGGCAGACCACCGCCGGCCCCCTCTGGGACAACCTCCGGGCGATGCGCCTGCGCTGATCAGCGGGCCCGCACGGCGGGGTGGGGGAGGGGGACCCCGGGGCCCGAGGCCCGCTCGTCGAGGTACGCCACCAGGCGCTGGTACGGGGCCTCGCCCACCAACTCGATGAGCTCGTCGCGCAGCTCCCGATAGACCGGGCGGTGGCCCACGAAGGCCTCGGGCGACTCGGTGCACCACCAGTGGAACTCGGCGCCGCCGGCGCCCCAGTGGCGGCGGTCCCACTGGCGGACGACGGACCGCACGTGTCCGTCGTCCTCCGTCTCGTCCTCCCGTCGCAGCGGCAGCTGCCAGCACACGTTCGGCTTGAGGTCGAGGGGCCGCTCGCCCTGCTGCCCGGCCCCGACGTGGAGCGCGCAGCCGGCGCCACCGGCGAAGCCGACGCGGTTGAGGAAGATGCACGCACCCTGCACCATCCGCGTCACCGTGTCGCCCGCCGGGTCCTTCTTCACGATTCCGCGGCGGCGCCCCTCAGCCCGGAACTGCCACTGGTCGGCGGTGAGGGTCAGCGCGGCGGCCGAAACCCGGGCCACGTCGTCCTCGTCGGTGAAGTGGGCGCCGTACGAGCAGCATCCCTGCACCAGCTCGGGCGCCGGCCCGGTGAGCACCCCCTCGCACCCGTTCCCGAAGATGCAGGTCCACGAGCTCAGGAGGAACGTCACGTCGAAGACCCACGTGCGCTCCTCCTCGTCGTCCTCGAAGCTGAACCACTCGTGAGGCGAGCCGGCGGCGGTTTCAGTCATCGGAATTGGTGAGGGTGAGGGCGCCGATCTCGTGCCAGAGCTCGCCGGCGGCCAGCAGGCCCTTCCAGAACTGGTCCATCACCATGCGCTCGTTGGGGGCGTGGATCCGGTCGTCGGGCAGCCCGATGCCCAGGTAGAGCACGGGCGCGCCCAGCACCCGCCCGAGCGCCTCCTCGGGCCCGCTGCCGCCCTCCCGCGTGAACAGCGGGGCCGTGCCCCACACCCGCTCGACGGCCCGGCACAGGGCGCCCACGGCGGGGTGGTCAACAGGCGTGAGCGCCGGCGCCACCGCCCCCTCGGCCACCACGTCGACGTCGACGCCCTCCGGCACCTGCGACGCCAGCCAGGCACCGAAGGCGGCGGCGACCCTGGCGGGGTCCTGGTCGGCCACCAGGCGGAAGGTGACCTTGAAGTTCCCCGACGCCGGCACGATGGTCTTGATCCCCGCGCCGCCGTAGCCGGCTGTGATGCCCACCACGTCGCAGGTTGGGCGGGTCCAGGTGCGCTCGAGCGTCGAGTGGCCCTCCTCGCCATCGAGGCGGCGCACGCCTGCCTTGGCCTTCCAGTCCTCGGTGCTGAACGGAAGAAGTGTCAGGGACGACTGCTCGGTCGCGGTGAGGGGGCGCACGTCGTCGTAGAACCCGGGGACGGCCACCCGCCCGGCATCGTCGTGCAGGGCGGACACCAGGCGGGCGATGAGGTGGGTCGGGTTGGGGACCGAGCCGCCGAACACGCCCGAGTGCAGGTCGACGGAGCCGGTGCGCACGGTGACGTCGAAGGCAACCAGGCCCCGCATGCCCATGCACACCGACGGCACGTCGGGCGCCCACATGGTGGTGTCGGACACGACGACGGCGTCGCACCGCAGGCGCTCGCGCTCGGCGCCCAGGAGCTGCTCGAAGTGGGGGCTGCCGACCTCCTCCTCGCCCTCCACCAGGAATTTCAGGTTCACGGGGAGCCGGCCGTCCTTGCGCAGCAGTCCGCGGGCGGCCTCGATCTCGTAGAGGACCTGTCCCTTGTCGTCCACCGCTCCCCGGGCCCGGCACTCGCCGTCGACCACCACCGGCTCGAACGGCGGTGACCGCCACTGGTCGAGGGGGTCGGCCGGCTGGACGTCGTGGTGCCCGTAGACGACGACGGTGGGGGCGTCCGGCCCGGCGTGCAGCCAGTCGCCGTACACCGACGGCGCACCGGCCGTCTCCAGCAGCTCCACATGCTCGAATCCCGCCTCCCGCAGCAGGCCGGCGGTGAACTCCGCGGAACGGCGCACGTCGCCGGCGCGGTCCGGGTGGGCGGAGATGGAGGGGATCCGCAGCCACTCGAAGAGGGTGGCGAGGATGCGCTCCCGTTCGGCCGCCACGTAGTCCGCCAGGGCGAGGTCGGGCGCCACCGGGCGAGACTAACCGCGCCCAGTAACACTGGTCGGTGGAACGCCACCGGCGCGGTACGACCTGGCTGACCGGAGCCGTCCGGGTCGGGCGGCGCGAGACTCCTGCCCATGGGTGCCGAGGTCGACGACCTGCTGGAGCGGCTCCGCTCCGTGAGCGACGACCTGGCCGACCTGGCCATCGAGCGCCTGCGGGCGGCCGTCGACTCCGACGACGGGGCGCCGGTGGCCGAGGAGCGCCGGCTGACCCGGGCCCGCCGGGCGGTGGAGAAGGCGATCGCCGTGCTGGGCGAGGGCGAGCGGGCCTGACGCCCGCGTCCGGTGCTGTGCGGCTATGCGGCGCGGCGCAGGGCGCCCGTCCGGAGCAGCTCCAGGGCGAGGGTCACACCGAACAGGAGCGGGTCGTAGAGGGCACCCTCGGGCGTGACCAGCACGTCGCAGCCGTGGCCGTCGGGCGGCCGGCGCCGGCTGGAGAGGGCGAGCAGCTCGCCCACCGGGTTGATGATGTGGAGCCCGGTGGGCCCGTCGGCCCGGATGAGCATGAGCGGGGCGTCCGAGCTGACGCGGACCATGCCGATGTGCGAGCGGGACATGGGCTCGGCCGCCGAGAACGTCGCTGCCCGGCGGTTCTTGTGGTCGACCATCGCGATGCGGGTGCGGCCATCGACCGACCCGGCGACCAGCGAGAGCAGGGTGGCGTCGTCCGCGCCGCCGTGCACGTCCCAACAGTGGTCGCGCCACACGGCGCTCGCCACCTCGGTGCCTCCCCGTGACCAGCGGAACCGCCCGCCTGCCGTCGAGAGCCGGTACGCGACGGAGCGCGGCTCGTCCGGACCGCTCACGACGCGCCCGTCGGTTGCAGGCGCCGGTACAGGCTCACTCCGGGATCATCGACCGGGCCGGGGGGGCGCTTGAGAGCCGGTTCAACCGGTCGATCATGGAGCGGAGCCGCCCGAGGCTGATGTGGTCGAACTCGAGGACGATGCGCGGCAGGTCCACCGCGTCGTCGTCGGCGATCTCAGCGGGCAGCGGGCCACTGGCCTCGATGGCGCCGCCGACGCGGATGTCGGCGAACTCCTCGGACAGCTCGGCCAGCTCGGAGCCGGTGGGCGCCGCTTCGAGCCGGATCACCAGGTGGTGCCCCACGACGCGGCGGGAGTGGTAGTTGCGGTAGAAGCCCAGGACCTCGGCCGTGGCCTCCCGGGGGTCGTCGGTGATCCGGTAGAGGACGCGGTCCTCGGGCGAGACCAGCCCCCGGGCCAGCACCTCGGTGCGCATGAAGTGCTCGAACGCCGTCCAGTACGACCCGTCCTTGGCATCGAGGAGCACGACGGGGGCGGGATCGGCCTTGCCCGTCTGCATGAGGGTGAGCAGCTCCAGGGCCTCGTCGAGGGTGCCATAGCCGCCGGGCAGCACCACGAAGCCGTCCGACTCCTTGAGCAGCATCAGCTTGCGGGTGAAGAAGTACTTCATCTCCACCAGCTTCGGGTCGCCGGCGATGAACTCGTTGGCGCCCTGTTCGAAGGGCAGGCGGATGTTGATGCCCATCGACCGGTCGCGGCCGGCGCCCTCCATGCCGGCGGCCATGATCCCGGGCCCGGCGCCCGTCACCACCATCCACCCGGCCGCCGCCACCAGCCGGGCCGTCTCCCGGGCCTGGGCGTACAGGGGGTCGTCGGGCAGGGTGCGGGCCGACCCGAACATGGTGACCTTGCGTACCGAGCGGTAGGGGGCGAAGACCCGGAACGCCCCCCGCAGCTCGCGCAGGGCGGCGTTGGTGATCTTGAGGTCGAGGCGCTCGACGTCGTCGCCCGCCAGTCCCACGCCGGTCACGAGGATCTGGAACAGCTGGTCCCGGTTGGTGGCGGCGCCGGCCGCGTCGAGCAGGTCGGTGATACGCCGGTCGAGTTCCGCGTCGCCGGTGCGGTAGCGGGGGAGGCGTTCGGTCATGTCGGGGGAACGGTCTACTCGCGGCCGGTGCGGGCCGGTTCCCGCCGCCGACCCGGCGGGCGGTGGTACACAGTGCCATGCACCGACCGAAGTTCTGGGCGGCAGTCGCCGCCGGCATGCTCGTGGTGTCCGGCGGAGGGGTCGTTCCCCTGGCCCGCCTCGCCCGCTCCCAGGCCGGCGCCGGGAGCACCGGGGCGCCTTTCGGCGCGACCGAAAGGCCCCGGGATGCATACGGGGACCTCCCGCTGTGGTTCGAGGCCAGCCCGAGCCGGGTCGGCGGTGACGCCGACTATGTCGTGCGCGGCGGCGGTCGCCACGCGCTCCTGACCGGCGCCGGACCGGTGTTCACCATCCCCGGCGGGGCCGAGGCAGGCCGCACGGTGCGCCTCGCCCTGGTGGGTGGCAACCCGTCCGTCCCGGAGGGCCTCGAACGGCTTCCCGGCACCAGCAACTACCTGCTCGGGAACGACCCGGGCGGTTGGCGGACCGGCGTGGCGCAGTTCGGGCGGGTCTCCTACGGCGGGGTGTGGCCCGGGATCGACCTCGTGTACCACTCGAAGGGCAAGAACCTGGAGTACGACTTCGTCGTCCTTCCCGGGGGCGACCCGTCGACCATCGCCATCGAGGTCGAGGGGGCCGACGCCGTGATCCTCGACCCCGGAGGCGACCTGGTGGCGTCAGCCGGTGAGGCCGAGATCCGCCAGACGAAGCCGGTCGTCTACCAGGACGTCGACGGCTCCCGTCGCCGTGTCGACGGCTCGTTCATCGCCACCGGCCCCGACCGCTTCGGTTTCCGGGTGGGCGCCTACGACCGCAGCCGGCCGCTCGTCATCGACCCGGTGGTGTCCTGGTCGACCTCGCTCGGCGGGCAGTTGGCCGACTCGGTGACCGGGATCGCCGTGGACCCGTCCGGCAGCGCGTACGTGACGGGCTCCACCGGCTCGCTCGACTTCCCCACCGTGGGCCCGGTGCAGGCGGCGCGCAACGGCGCCTTCGCCGACGCCTTCGTGGCGAAGCTCAATCCGGCCGGCACGGCCCTGCTGTGGTCGACCTACCTCGGCGGCGGCGCAGCCGACGACGGCACGGGCATCGCCGTCGACGGTGCCGGGAATGCGACGGTGGTGGGGTCGACCGCGTCGACCAACTTCCCCTCCCGGAACGCGTTCCAGGCGGCCAAGGGCGCCGGCACCTCCACCGACGTGTTCGTCGCCAGGCTCGACGCGGCCGGATCGTCCCTCACGTACTCGACCTACCTGGGTGGCGCCGCCGCCGACACCGGCCGGGGCGTCGCTCTCGACGGGTCGGGTCGGGCCCACGTGACGGGCTCCACCGCCTCGACCGGCTTCCCGACCCGCAACGCCTTCCAGACGACCAAGGGCGCAGGCACCTCGGCCGACGCCTTCTTCGCCCGCCTCGACGCCGGCGCCGCGGGCGACGCCTCCCTCCTGTATTCCACCTACCTCGGTGGCGGCAGCGACGACGTCGGAACCGCCGTCGCCGTCGACGGCGCGGGACGGGCGTACCTCACCGGGGAGACCCGTTCGGTCAACTTCCCGGTCGTGGCCGCCCTCAAGGGCGCCATCTCCGGGGCGTGCCCGACGACCAACGACCCGGCCCGTCAGTGCCGGGAGGCGTTCGTCGCCAAACTCGATCCCGCCGCGTCCGGCGCGCCGTCGGCGCTGTGGTCGACCTATCTCGGTGGCACCACGTCGACGTACCACCTGGAGATCGGCGAGGGCGGCGCCGGCATCGCCGTCGACGGCGCCGGCAGCGCCTACGTCACGGGGGATACGGCATCGGACGACTTCCCGGTCGTCAACGCCGTGCAACCCGACCGCACCGGCGACTTCGACGCGTTCGTCACCAAGCTGTCGTCGGACGGGAGCGCCATCGTCTTCTCGACCTACCTCGGCGGGTACGGCCAGGACATCGGCCGCGCCATCGCCGTCGACCCGACCGGCAGCGCCCACGTCACCGGCAACGCCAGCCCGAGCTTCCCGAGGGTGGCGCCGGTGGGCGCCGTCGCCAGCGGCACCGATGCCTTCGTGGCCCGGCTCACCCCGACGGGATCGGCCCTCGACCACTCCACGCACCTGGGCGGCGACATCGGCGACTTCGGCCGGGCCATCGCGGTCGACGGCTCCGGTGCGGCGTTCGTGGGCGGCTCGACCACGTCGTCGAACTTCCCGACGGTCAACCCCCTCCAGGGCGCGCCCGGGGGCGACAACGACGGCTTCGTCGTGCGGATCGCCCCCGGCCCCGGCGCAGGGCCCGTGGTCACCGGCCTGGCGCCGCGCAGCGGCCCCTTCTCGGGTGGCACCCCGGTTGTCGTCACGGGTTCGGGCTTCACCGGGGCCACGTCGGTGCGGTTCGGCGGCGTGGCGGCATCCAGCACCCAGGTGGAGTCGTCGACCCGCCTCATCGCCATCAGCCCCGGCGGCAGCGGGACGGTCGGGGTTTCCGTCACCGGGCCCGGGGGCACCTCGCCTGCCAACCCGGTCGCCGACTTCCTCTATGCGGAGGGACTGTGGTCGCCGACCGGCCCCCAGACCCAGCGACGCCTCACGCCCACCATGACCCTGCTGGCCAACGGCAAGGTGCTCCTCGCCGGTGGCCGCGCCGCCTCCAACGGCCCGGCGATCGCGACGGCGGAGATCTACGACCCCCTCACCAACACCTGGAGCGCCACCGGCTCGCTTGCCACACCCCGGTACGCCCACACCTCGACCCTGCTGGCTGACGGCAGGGTGCTGGCCGCCGGCGGGTTCACGCTCGGGCCACCGGTCTTCAATGCCACGGGGGGGTTCGTCAACGCCGGGCCGGTCACCGACACGGCCGAGGTGTACGACCCCGCCACCGGGACGTGGAGCGCAGCCGGTTCCCTCGCCACCCGTCGGGCCATCCACACCGCCACGCTCCTCGGGAACGGGCGGGTGCTGGTGGCCGGCGGGCGCACCTGCACGGGGCCGCCGCCTGCCAGCTGCGACTCCAACTTCTTCACCGGCAAGGCCGAGTTGTACGACCCCGCCACCCGGGCCTGGACCGCGACCGGCGACCTCGCCCTCGCGCGCCACACCGGTGACGCCGTGCTGCTGGCCGACGGGCGGGTCCTCACCGCCGGGGGCTTCGGGAGGGCCGGCGCGCCGGAGGACCCGAACTTGAGCGTCACCGAGATCTACGACCCGGCGACTGGCGCCTGGAGCACGGCCGGTCCGCTCAACCTCGCCCGCGGTCGGGTGATCCTCGTCCGCCTGCTCGACGGGCGGGTGCTGGCCGTCGGCGGCTTCGGTGCGGCCAGGAGCTCGGAGGTGTTCGATCCTGCCACCGGGTCATGGACGTTGTCAGGCAACCTCGCCCAGGACCGCAGCGGCCACTGCGCTGTCCTCCTCCCGCGCGGGGACGTCCTCAGTTCGCTCCCCGGCGCCCTCCAGGCCGAGCTCTACAGCCCCGCCGCCGGACGCTGGCGGCCGATCGCCATCTCGACGGCGATCCACAACTGCTTCAGCGGGGTGACGCGGGCCGATGCCGTCGTCCTGTCCAGCAACCCGACCCGCTTCGAAGCGGACGCGGCCGTCTGCGGGCGCAACTGCGGCAAGGCACTGCTGGCCGGCGACAGCCCCGACCAACCCTTCGGTGATCTCTACACGCCGGCCCCCGTCGTCACCACGGTGGCGCCCGGGAAGGGATCGCCGGCGGGCGGGACGACCGTCACCGTCAGCGGGATCGGGCTCACCGACGCCACCGAGGTGCGCTTCGGGGGGACGGCGGCCCCCGAGTTCCGGGTCGACTCCTACTCGCGGATCACCGCCGTCGTCCCGACCGGCGCGGCCGGGCTGAGCGACGTCACCGTGACGACGCCGGGGGGGCGGTCCGCTCCCGTCCCGTTCACCTTCGCCAAGGGGTCCGGCTACTGGACGGTCGCGGCCGACGGGGGCGTGTTCGCCTTCGGCGACGTGGAGTTCCACGGCTCCACCGGCGCCATCCGGCTCAACCAGCCGGTGGTGGGGATGGCGGCCACGCCCACCGGCAAGGGGTACTGGCTGGTGGCTTCGGACGGCGGCGTGTTCGCCTTCGGCGACGCCCGCTTCCTCGGCTCCACCGGGGCCATCCGTCTCAACCAGCCGGTGGTGGGGATGGCGGCCACTCCCACCGGCAAGGGCTACTGGCTGGTGGCGTCGGACGGCGGCGTGTTCGCCTTCGGCGACGCCCGCTTCGCCGGCTCCACCGGGGCCATCCGGCTGAACCGGCCGGTGGTGGCGATGGCGGCCGGGCCCGAGGGCAAGGGGTACTGGCTGGCGGCGTCGGACGGAGGGGTCTTCGCCTTCGGGGACGCCCGCTTCGCCGGCTCCACCGGGGGCATCCGGCTGAATCGGCCGGTTGTGGCCATCGCGGCCGACCGGGTCGGTGGCGGCTACTCGCTCATGGCGTCGGACGGCGGTGTGTTCGCCTTCGGCGGCGCCCGGTTCTTCGGCTCCACCGCCGCCACCGCCCTCAACCGCCCCGTCGTCGGGGCGGATGCCACCCCGGCCGGCGGGGGCTACTGGCTGGTCGCCGCCGACGGGGGCGTGTTCGCCTTCGGCGACGCCGCCTTCTACGGCTCCACCGGGGCCATCCGACTCAACCGGCCCATGGTGGGCATGGCCAGCCGCTCCAGCGTGCCCTGACCGCCTCGCCGCCGTGAGGCCCCACCGACCGGGCCGGTCACGGAGTGCAGGCGGGCACCCGGGAGTAGAGCGTGCTGCGCTGGGCCAACGGGCGCCCGAGGGGCTCGACAAGGGCCCGGAAGGCGGCCTCGTCCATGGCCTGGCCGTGGTCGGCGCCGGCCGCCCGGGAGATGTTCTCGTCCATCAGGGTGCCGCCCAGGTCGTTGGCCCCCGCCCGCAGCACCTGGCGCGCCCCGTGCACGCCCATCTTCACCCACGACACCTGGATGTTGGGGATCCAGCCGTGGTAGGCGATGCGCCCGACGGCGTGCATCAGGAGGGCCTCCCGGAAGGTGGGGCCCCGGCGGCTGTTGCCCTGGAGATAGATCGGCGCCGCCATGTGCACGAAGGGCAGCGGCACGAACTCGGTGAAGCCGCCGGTCTCCTTCTGGAGGTCGCGCGTGCGCACCAGGTGGCGGGCCCAGTGCACCGGCCGCTCGACGGAGCCGAACATGATGGTGACGTTGGACCGCAGGCCGACCGAGTGGGCGGTGCGATGCGCATCGAGCCACTCGCCGGTGGTCACCTTGTCGGCGCACAGGACGGCGCGGATCTCGTCGTCGAGGATCTCGGCCGCCGTGCCCGGGAGGGTGCGCAGGCCGGCGTCCATGAGCCGGCGCAGGTAGTCGGCCAGCGGCTCGCCCAGGCGCCTGGCCCCCTCGGTGACCTCCAGTGCGGTGAAGCCGTGGATGTGGATGGTGGGCGACGCCTCCCGCACCGCCTCGATCACGTGGAGGTAGTAGTCGCCGTCGAAGCTGGGGTGGATGCCGCCCTGGAGGCACACCTCGGTGGCGCCCCGCTCCTCGGCCTCGGCCACCCGACGGGTGATCTCGTCGAGCCCGAGCAGGTACGGCGCGCCCCGCAGGTTGAGCGACAGGGGCCCCTTGGAGAAGGCGCAGAACCGGCATTTGAACGTACAGACGTTGGTGTAGTTGATGTTGCGGTTGGCGACCCACGTGACTGTGTCGCCGACCGCCTGCCTGCGGAGGTCGTCGGCCACGTCGGCCACCTGGCGGACCTCGGGGCCGCGGGCGCCGAACAGCGCGGCCAGTTCCCCGACGCCCGGTTCCTGGCCCGCCGTCACACCTTCCAGCACCTCGGCCACCCGGCCGCCGGGCACGCGCCTGACCGGAGCGCCGGGCGGGCCGAGCACGTCGGGCGGGCGGACGTCGGCGCCTGCGTGCCACGTGGTGTCGTCACGACCGAGGCCCTCGGCGTCACTGCGGTGGAGCACGGCCGTGCGGGTCGTCGGCGCCAGCCAGCGCCCTGCGCCGGCCACGTATTCCGGGTAGGCGGTGAGCCGGGGGGCGAGGGTGAAGCCCCGTTCCTCGGTGACCGCCCGCAGCCGGTCGAGGGCGGGCCACGGGCGCTCGGGGTTCACGTGGTCGGGCGTGACCGGCGAGACGCCGCCCCAGTCGTCGATGCCGGCGTCGAGCAGGGAACCGAAGTCGTCGGCCAGGTTGGGCGGCGCCTGCACGTGTACCTCGGGGGGGAGCACGAGTCGGGCCACCGCCACCGACCACAGGTGCTCGTCGGTCGGGCACGGCGGCGCCCGGTGCATGGCCGTGCCCGCCTTGGGCACGAAGTTCTGCACGATCACCTCCTGCACGTGACCGTGGCGACGGGCCGAGCCGGCGATGGCCTCCAGCGCCTCCAGCCGGTCCCGCCGGGTCTCGCCGATGCCGCACAGGATGCCGGTGGTGAACGGGATCGACAGCTCGCCGGCCGCCTCCAGCGTGGCCAGGCGCCGCTCGGGCGTCTTGTCGGGCGCCCCGGCGTGGCAGGCGAGGTCGGCCCGCAGCGACTCGATCATCATTCCCTGCGACGGCGCCACCTCGCGCAGCCGGGCCAGGTCCCGGCCGTCGAGGGCGCCCGCGTTGGCGTGGGGGAGCAGGCCCGTCTCGTCGCGCACGAGGGCGCACATGGCGACCAGGTAGTCCACGGTGGTGGCGTAGCCCCGCTCCCGCAGCCACTCCGCCGCCACCGGGTAGCGGTCCTCGGGCGCCTCGCCGAGGGTGAACAGGGCCTCGTGGCAACCAGCGGCAGCGCCGGCCCGGGCGATGTCGAGCACCTGCCCGGGGGAGAGGTACGGCGACCCCAGGCGGGCCGGAGCGGTGGCAAACGTGCAGTAGCCGCAACGGTCCCGGCACAACCGGGTGAGGGGGATGAAGACCTTGGGGGAGAAGGTCACCCGCCGGCCGTGAGCCTCGTCCCGTACCGCCGCCGCCGCCGCTATCAGGTCGGCCAGGGAGGCGGCCAGCAGGTCCGAACCCATGACCCACAACCCTACGTGCCCGGAGCCGCCCGCTCCGTCCGAGCCGCGCCGGCGAGCGGGCCGCCGTTCTGGTCGGCAGATCGCTGCGAAGTTCACCGCGGTTCACCGACGAGAACGCCGGCCGCGCCGCCGGCACGACCAGGCAACCGGGCGACCGGCTCGGGCCCTGGCGTCTTGCTAGCGTCGCCGCCGTGCCGAGCGTGCAGAAGAACCGACAGCGGGCCGCGCAGCGGGCGAAGTTGGAGCGGGCCCGCGCCGCCCAGCAGCGCGCCGCCGAGCGGCGCAAGCGCCTCATCGCCGCCGTCTCGATCATCGCCGTCATCGGTCTGGTCGGCGTCTTTGCCTTCGTGATCGCCGGCGGCGACGACGACAAGACCGATCTGACGGCAGGCGACAGCACCAACACCACGGTGTCCACACCAGCGGCACCGGGCTCGGCCGCTGGCAAGCCGTGCGTGAAGACGGCCGACCCGCTGCCCGCAGGCGCCCCCGAGGTCCCGGTGAAGGAGGGGCCGCCGCCCGAGAAGCTGATCATGGAGGACATCAGCCCGGGCACAGGCGCGGTCGTGGAGCCCGGGTCCACGATCACCGTCAACTACATCGGCGTCTCGTGCAGCACGGGCAAGATCTTCGACTTCTCCTACGGCAAACAGCCCGCCACCTTCCCCCTTTCCGGGGTCATCCCAGGGTGGACCCAGGGCATCCCCGGCATGAAGGTGGGCGGCAAGCGCCTCCTCGGCATCCCCTCGGCGCTGGCCTACGGGCCGCAGGGCTCGGGGAGCGACATCGGCCCCGACGAGCCCCTGTGGTTCGTCGTCGAGGTCCTCGACGCCAAGTAGGCAGTGCCCGGACGCGACGGGCGCCGGCCCCGGTGGTCCGGATGCCGGCGTCGCGTCCCTGGAGTTGTGGGGCTACTCGACGCTGAGCTCGGCCAGGCGCTTGTCGACCCGCTCGCGCTCTTTGAGCAGCGCCTCGCGCTCGGCCTGACCGGGGTTCTCCCCGGCGATGGCCTTGTCGACGAAGGCCACGATGGCGTCGATGGCCTGGCGGACGGGCAGGCCCTGCTCGGCCGTCATGTTCTCGCCCGAGCGGTCGGCCTGGATCACGTCGGCGTCGTGGGGGATGATCCCGGCCAGCGGGACGTTGTACTCGGCCGCCACCGACTCGAAGAAGGCGCCGTCCTCGGGCATGCGGGCCTTGTTACCCACGCCGTACACGAGCGGGATGCCGAGCTCATGGGCGAGGGCGATGGTGCGCCCTGCGGTGAGGATCGACTTGCGGGACGGCTCCATGATCATCAGGAGCACGTCGGCGTAGGCGAGGGTGCCGCCCGAGCGGGAGAGGTGCTCGAGGCCTGCTTCCATGTCGACGAGGGTGACGTCGGCCTCTTCCTCGATGGCTGCACCCAGGAGGCTGCGCACGGCAGCGTGGCTGGAGCAGGTTCAGCCGGCCCCCGCCTGGGTGATGGCCATGGCGTTGAGGAGGGTGACCTCCGACGGCGTGGGCACGCCGTAGTCGCGCAGGAGGTCGGCGGGCGTGATGGCGCCGTTGCCGGTGCCCACCACGAGCGACCGGGGCAGCACCGGGACGCGGTCGGCCTCGTCCGGGGACAGGCCCAGGCTCAGGGCCAGGTTGGGGTTGGAGTCGGTGTCGACCGCCAGCACCCGCTGCCCCCGCCTGGCGTAGACCTGGCACAACAGCGCCGACGTGGTGGTCTTGCCCACGCCGCCCTTTCCCACGATGCCGATCTTCATGCCGTAGCTCCCTTCGGCGGACGGGTCCCGCCACGCACCCCGAAAGTCTACGGCCCGGCGGGCGCCTGCGGAACCGTACCCCGGCGTCGGGGGGCAGAACGGCTACCTCGGTGCAGCCGCCGGGTCGACCAGCCACACCACCCGGTCGGCCCGTACACGGGCGGCGGGGAGGTCGTCCCCGTCGGCCACCTGCTGCATGGCTTCGCGCTTCTCCTCGCCCGACACGGTGAACAGGGCCAGGCGGGCGCGGGCGATGCCGGAGAGGGTGAGCGTCATGCGCCGGTACGGGTTGCGGCCCGACGGGTCCTCGTTCATCACCACCAGCCGGCCGGGGTCGGCCTCCAGGGCGGGCGAGCCCGGGAACAGCGAGGCGGTGTGCCCGTCGGCCCCGAGGCCCAGGTGGACGACGTCGAAGCGGCCGAGCTCGCCGACCCGCAGCTGGTACGGGTCGGGGCCCTCGTCACAGCGCATGGGGTGGATGGACAGCGCCCCGCCCACCTTCTCCAGCAGCGCCTGGCGCCCGAGGCGCTCGTTGGAGTCGGGGTGGTCGGGCGGCACGCACCGCTCGTCGCCCCAGTAGACCTCCACCGCCCACCAGTCGATCTTGTCGACCGACTCGGTGGCCAGGCGTTCGTAGCACCGGCGCGCCGTCGCCCCACCCGACAGGGCGATGGAGAATTCCTCGCCCGGACGGTTCTGGAACGCCTCGCTCACGCACGCCGCGAAGCTGCCGGGCACGTCGTCGACGACGAGGAGCTCTCCGTTCACGCGGCGGAGCCTACGAGGCCGGTGGCCGCTCGGACGCCTTGGGTTGCCCGGCCAGCCCGGCGATTGCGACAGCGGCCTGCAGCGCCTGGCTCTGGGTGCGGTCGCGGCCGGTGCGGGTGAGCACCTGGCCCAGGGCCCACGCCACCGGGTCCTCCGCCAGCGTGAGCCGGTCCTCGCGGGCGCCGGGGGCGGCCAGGCCCGACACCGCACGCACGATCGGGGCCCCGCCGTCCGCCTCGCCCTGCTCGGCGGTGAAGGTGGCCTCCTGGCCGTCGTGCTCCGCCACCAGGCGGATGGAGGGCGTGGTTGCCGGCGTACGCCGGACGGCTGAGGCCGGGAGCGCGAGCCGGGAGACGGCCCATCCGGCCAGCAGCACCGACGGCCACGCCGGCCCCTGCACCTCGACGCGCTGCACGCCGCCGAGGAACGGGCGGGCGCCTGGCACCTCGAACATGCCGGCCAGCAGCTGGCGCCACGGCCGGAGGCGCTCCCAGCACAGGTCGAACACGACCCGGCGGGCGGCCAGGCCGGCCATGGCCGCCACCGATGTCCCGTCGCCGAACGTGTCGCCGTCGACGACCACGATGGTGGCGGCGCCGACCAGCGGGTCGTGGGGGCCGGGCAGGCCGCTCACGAACCACACCGCCACAGCGAGGTCGGGGAGGGTGAGCGGCTCGATCAGCGACTCCAGGTGGGCGGTGGGCGCCCCCCGCACGACGAGGCGGACGTCCTCGGACCACACCGGGTGGCCCTCCAGCACCGACCCGTGCAGCGCCACCTCGGCGTCGATGCCCGACGGTTGGGCGTCGGGCATCGAGACCAGCGCGATGTTGCGGCCGGGGTGGCGCCGGCCGAGGCGGTGCACGGCGTCGCAGGCGCGGGCGGCCTCGGCGTCGCCGCCCGCCACGAGCACCAGGTTGGTGACGCTGGCCCGTGTGGCCGTCCGCTGCTGGCGGTGGCGCAGGTCGGCCAGCGCGTCGAGCACCTGGCCGAGGTGCACGCCCTCGCCCCGCCATGATCCGATTTCACCCTCGGCTACGGGCTGCGCCACCGGCGCCCGTCCCGCTCGAGAAGGCGGTCTGCCTCCCGTGGGCCCCACGAGCCGGCCGGGTAGCGGGCCAGCGGAGTGGCGTCGTCCGACCACATCTCCTGGATGGGCCGGACGATCTCCCACGCCTGCTCGACCTCGTCGGCCCGGATGAACAGCGTGGGGTCGCCCACCATGGCGTCGAGCAGCAGGCGCTCGTAGGCGTCGGGTGTCTCCTCCAGGAAGGCGGCGCCGTAGGAGAAGTCCATCGACACGCTGCGCACCCGGAAGGCCTGGCCCGGCACCTTGGCCCCGAAGCGCAGCGAGATGCCCTCGTCGGGCTGGATGCGCAGCACCAGTGCGTTGGGGCCGAGGCCCCGCGTCTCCTTGGAGCCGAAGGGCAGGTGGGGGACGTCGCGGAACTCGATGGCCACCTCGGTGACCCGCTTCGGAAGCCGCTTGCCGGTGCGGACGTAGAACGGCACGCCGGCCCACCGCCAGTTGTCGATCTTCATCCGCATGGCCACGAAGGTCTCGGTGCGGCTGGCCGGGTCGACGCCGCCCTCCTCCCGGTAGCCGGGCACCTCCTCGCCTTCCACCCACCCCCGGTCGTACTGGCCCCGCACCACCTCGATCGACACGTCGTCGGGCGCCGGGACGTCGACCGCCCGAAGCGCCTTCACCTTCTCGTCGCGGATGCCCTTGGCGTCGACGGAGGCGGGCGGCTCCATCAGGGTGAGCGCCAACACCTGGAGGACGTGGTTCTGCACGATGTCGCGCAGGGCGCCGGCGGTCTCGTAGAAGCCGCCCCGGTGGCCCACGCCGAGGGACTCGGCCACCGTGATCTGCACGTGGTCGACGTAGCGCCGGTTCCAGATGGGCTCGAAGATGGCGTTGGCGAAGCGCAGGGCGAGGACGTTCTGGACCGTTTCCTTGCCCAGGTAGTGGTCGATCCGGTAGATCTGCTCCTCCCGGAAGGCGGCATGGATGGCCTCGTCGAGGTGCAGGGCGCTGGCCAGGTCCCGGCCGTAGGGCTTCTCGATCACCAGGCGGACGAACGAGCTCGCCTCCTTGGGCTGGGCGAGGCCGTGGCGGCCAAGGGTGGCGGTGACGCCCTCGAACACCTCGGGCACGGTGGCCATGTAGTGGACCCGGTTGCCGGAGGTGCCGACCTGCTCGTCGAGCTCGGTGAGCACCTTTTCGAGCTTCTCGAAGGTCTCGTCGCCGGTGTAGCTGCCGGCCACGTAGCGGAAGTTGCCCACCAGGGCCTCCCAGGCCGCGCTGGGCTCGGGGACGGCCTCCAGCACGCGGGCCCGGAACTCCTCGTCGGTCATCTCGGTGCGGGCCACGCCGACCATGGCGAAGGCGGGGGACAGGCGGCGGTCGGCGGCCAGCGCCTCCAGGGCGGGGATCAGCTTGCGCTGGGTGAGGTCGCCCGAAGCGCCGTAGACGACCAGGATGCAGGGCGGCGCGCGGCGGTCGGTGTCGAGCCCCTCGAGCAGCGGGTTGGCATCCGTCACCGCTGCGCTGTGCTCACGTCTCGGGCGTGATCACATCGCCGGCGCCCGCCTCCGACGCTTCCTTCTGGGCCTCCGCCGCCATCGCCTCGGTGAAGAACGAGTGCCCGCCGAACTGGTTGCGCAGGGCGGCGACGATGCGGGCGGCGAAGCGCTCCTCGTCGCGCGAGGCGAAGCGTGCGAACAGCGAGGCGGTGATCACCGGCGCCGGCACCGCGCGGTTCACCGCCTCCTCCACCGTCCAGCGGCCCTCGCCCGAGTCAGCGACAACGCCCCTGATCCCGGCGAACTGCGCCGGGTTGGCCAGGGCCAACTCGGTGAGCTCGAGCAGCCAGGACCGCACCACCGAGCCCTGGTTCCACAGAGCGGCGATGCGGTGCAGGTCGAGGTTGAACTCGGGGGCGGCCTCCAGCAGGGCGAAGCCCTCGGCGTAGGCCTGCAGCAGGCCGTACTCGATGCCGTTGTGGATCATCTTGGTGTAGTGGCCGGCGCCGGACGGGCCCACGTGGGCGTACCCGTCGGGCGGGGCGAGGGCCACGAAGACGGGCTCCAGGCGGCGCACCGCGTCGCGGTCGCCGCCCACCATGAGGCAGTAGCCGTTCTTCAGGCCCCACACGCCGCCCGACACGCCGGCGTCGACGAATGCGATGGACTTCTCGGCCAGCTTGGTCGACCGGGCCTGGGCGTCGGTGAAGCGGGAGTTGCCGCCGTCGACGATGGTGTCGCCCTCGTCCAGCAGGTCGGACACGGCGTCGATGGCCGACCGGGTGATGTCGCCCGACGGCACCATCAGCCACACGGCCCGGGGGGCGGGCAGCTTGGCGATCATCTCCTCGATGCTGGCGGCACCGATGGCCCCCTCGTCGGCCGCCTTGGCCACCAGGGTGAGGTCACGGTCGTAGGCGACCACCTCGTGGCCGGCGTCGACCAGCCGCCTGGTCATGTTGGCGCCCATGCGCCCGAGGCCAACCATGCCGATCCGGATCAGCGCACCTCCTTGGGGTCGTCGACCGCGAAGCGCCGGACGCGGCGACCCCGCTCCAGCAGGGTCTGGTAGTCGCCGATGGCCTGGGCGGCGAAGAGGGTGTTGAAGTCGTAGGGGTGCGACGGGATGGGCAGCGACGGCGCCGAGGTGCGGGGCACGAGCTGGACGGCCACGACGGCGTCCGGGCCGCCCTTGTGCAGCTGGCCGGTGGAGTGCAGGTAGCGGGGCCCGTAGCCGGCGGTGACGGCGCAACCCCCGAGCCCGTCGCGCAGGCCCCGGCGCACGTGCTCGAGGGCGTCGCCGTGCTTGTACGGCAGGAAGCCCAGGACGGCCACGTAGTCGCCCGGGGTCACCTCGCCGGTCAGCCACTCGCTGACGCCGGCGGGGTCGCCCGACTCCACCTCGGGCAGCGGGAGGGAGGCCAGCACCTTGGCCGTCCTGGCCTTGGCCACCGCCACGTCGGGCTCGTTGAACGGGTCGACGCCGAGCGCGTGCCCGGCCATGGCGACGGCGATCTCCCACCGGTAGAACTCGGCGCCCAGCTCCAGCGGGTCGTCGAGCTCCAGCGCCACCAGGAAGCGGTCGTCGCCCATCTCGACCTCGGTGGTCGGCACGGGCACACAGCCTTTGCCCTGCTTGCCGGTGGACTCGGCCACCAGCTGCTCCACCCACAGGCCGAAGGCGGCGAACGGTTCGGGCACCACCACCGTGAGTTTGTCCCGGCCCTCCTGGGCGGCCCGGGCGGCGGCCAGCCCCAGCTCGACGGCGGCCGCGCCGTCGACGCCCAGCGCCCCCTCGCACAGCCCGGCCACGTCGATCCCGCACAGGGAGGCGGGCACCAGGCCGAAGTACGACAGCACCGAGTAGCGCCCGCCGATGTCGGGCGGGTTGAGGAACAGCCGGTTGAAGCCGAAGTCGGCGGCCATCTCGGCGAGAGGCGTGCCCGGGTCGGTGATGGCGGCGTACCGGTTCCCGTCGGGCACCCGCTCCCGGAAATGGGCCAGCAGGGCCATGACCTCAAGGGTGGTGCCCGACTTGGAGGACACGAGGAAGAAGGCGTCGTCGGTGTCGACCGAAGCGATCGTCTCGGGCTCGGTGGTGTCGAGCACCACCAGCCGGTCGGAGCCGACGGCCGCCCGCAGCACCTCCGGCCCGAGGGAGGACCCGCCCATGCCCAGCAGCACGATCTTCGACGCATCGATGGAGCCGGCCCAGGCGGTGAGGTCGGCCGCCTCGGACAGCATGCGCTCGGGCATGGTGACCCAGCCCAGGCGGTCGGGGGCGACGTTGCCCTCGGGCCACAGGCCCGCGTCGCCGGCCCGGAGCCGGGCCAGCAGCTCGGCCGGGCCCGTCCCCTGCGTCACCGTCATCCTGCCCCGGCGGCCAGGGCGTTGGCCTTGTCCTGGAGGCGCTGGATCAGCTCGTCATAGGACTTGGCGAACGAGGCCACGCCCTCGCCCTCCAGGATCATGGCCACGTCGTCCATGTCGACCCCGACCGCCGCGACCCGCTCGAGGACGAGGCGGGCCTCGTCGTCGTCGGCGTCGATGGAGCGGGCCAGGGTGCCGTGGTCCTCGAAGGCCTCGAGGGTGGCCTCGGGCATGGTGTTCACCGTGTCGGGCCCGATGAGGTTGTCGACGTAGAGGAGGTCGGGGTAGGCGGGGTCCTTGGTGGACGTGGACGCCCACAGGGGTCGTTGCGGGCAGGCGCCCCTCGCCCGCAGCGCGTCCCAGCGCGACCCCGAGAACCGCTCCAGGAAGTGCTGGTACGCCACCTTGGCCTGGGCCACCGCCACCTTGCCCTTCAGGGCCAGCGCCTCGGGGCTGCCGATCTCGTCGAGCAGGCGGTCGACCAGGGTGTCGACCCGGCTCACGAAGAACGAGGCCACGCCCTGGATGCCGCTGAGGTCGCCCTCCACCGCTTCCAGGCCCGAGATGTAGGCCTCCATGACCTCGTCGTAGCGGTCGAGGCCGAAGATGAGGGTGACGTTGACGTCGGCGCCTTCGCCCACCACGGTGCGGATGGCGGCCACGCCCTCCCTGGTGGCGGGGATCTTCACCAGCAGGTTGGACCGCTCGATGCGGCCGTGGAGGTAGCGGGCCGCCTTGGACGTGGCGACCGCGTCGTGGGCGATGGCGGGCGCCACCTCCAGGGAAACGAAGCCGTCGGTGCCGTTGCTGGCCTCGTGGACGGGCCGGAGCACCTCGAGGGCGTGTACGACGTCTTCGATCACCAGTTCCCAGTAGGCGTCCTCCACGCTGTGGACGGCCATCAGGTCGGCGAACTTGTCGTCGTAGTCGGTGCCCGCCTCGAACGCCTTGGCGAAGGTGGTGGGGTTGGAAGTGACGCCGCGCACCCCCCGGTCCACCAGCTCCTGGAGGTGGCCGGAGAGGAGCATCGTACGGGTCAGGTTGTCCAGCCACGGGCTCTGGCCGTGGATCGCGTAGAGCTCGTGGAGCCGGCTGCGCTCAGTCGACGAGCCGCCGGCCTCGCTCACTCCTCGTCCTCCAGGGCGGCGAGGAGGGTCTTGGCCCGGTCGGCCACGTTCTCCGGGGAGAAGCCCAGCTTCTCCAGCACGACTTTGCCCGGCGCCGAGGCCCCGAACCGGTTGTCGATCGACACGGAGTCGTCGGCCCAGCGGTCCCAGCCGAACGAGGTGCCCGCCTCGACGGCGAGGGTGGGCACGTCGGACGGAAGCACAGCCTCCTGGTAGTCGTCGTCCTGGGCGTCGAACAGCTCCCACGACGGCATGGACACGACGCGCGCCACCACGCCGTCGGCGGACAGCTGCTCCGCCGCGGCGAGGCAGATGTGGACCTCGCTGCCGGTGCCCACCAGGATCAGGTCGGGGTCGTCGGCGCCGGCTTCGAGCACGTAGGCGCCCCGGGCCACGTCCTCGGCCCGGTCGGCCGTGCCCTCGAGCACGGGCACGTCCTGGCGGGTGAGGAGCAGGGCGGTGGGACCGTCGCCGTTGATGGCCACCCGCCAGGCGTGGGCCGTCTCGTTGGCGTCGGCCGGGCGGATCACCCGCAGCTGCGGGATGGCCCGGATGGCGGCGATGTGCTCGATGGGCTGGTGGGTGGGACCGTCCTCACCGAGGCCGACCGAATCGTGGGTCCAGGAGTAGACGACCTTGGCCTCGCTGATGGCGGCCAGGCGGACGGCCGGGCGCATGTAGTCGCTGAAGATGAAGAAGGTGCCACCCACGGGCACCACACCGCCGTGGAGGGCGGCGCCGGTCATGAGCGAGCCCATGGCGTGCTCGCGGATGCCGTAGTGCAGGAGGCGTCCACCGGGTTCGGCGGCCGACTGGACGCCGTACTCCTTGAGGAAGGTGCCGGTGTTGTCGGTGAGGTCGGCGCCGCCGGCCAGGAGGCCGGGCACGTCGTCGGCGATGGCCTGGACGCACGCACCGCTGGCCTTGCGGGTGGCCATGGCCTTCCCCGCCTCGAAGGTGGGGAGTTTGCCCTCCCAGCCGGTGAGGCCGCGGCCGTCGAGGCACGCCTCGTAGCGCTTGCGGTCGCCGGTCCACGCCTGGAGGCGCTGCTCCCACTCCTTGCGCATGGCCTGGCCGCGGGGAATGCACTGCTCGTACAGCTTCTTCACCTCGTCGGGCACCCAGAACTTCTCCTCCGGCGGGAGGCCCAGGATCTCCTTGGTGATCTTGATCTCGTCCTCGCCCATGGGGTTCCCGTGGGCTTCCTTGGTGTCGGTGTACTTGGGCGACGGGTACCCGATGTGGCTGCGCAGCACGATCATCGAGGGCTTGTCCTCGACGGCCATGGCGCCCCGCAGCGCGGCCTCGAGGGCCCCGGTGTCGTTCGCCACCTCGCCGATGTCGTCCACGTGCCAGCCGTAGGCCTCGAAGCGCTTGGGCACGTTGTCGCTGTAGGACAGCTCGGTGGGCCCGTCGATGGTGATGTGGTTGTCGTCGTAGACGTAGACGAGGCGGCCCAGGCCGAGGTGGCCGGCCAGCGAGCCCGCCTCGTGGCTCACGCCCTCCTGGAGGTCGCCGTCGCTGCAGAACACGAACGTGTGGTGGTCGCACACCTCGGGCGAGAACTGCGCCCGCAGGTAGCGCTCGGCCACGCCCATGCCCACGGCGTTGGCGAAGCCCTGGCCCAGGGGACCGGTGGTGACCTCCACGCCCTTGGTGTGGTGGACCTCGGGGTGGCCCGGCGTCTTGCTGCCCCACTGGCGGAAGTTCTTGAGGTCGTCGAGCGACAGGTCCGGGTAGCCCGTGAGGTAGAGCATCGAGTACAGCAGCACCGACGCGTGGCCGACGGAGAGGACGAAGCGGTCACGGTCGGGCCAGTCCGGCTCGCTCGGGTCGTGGCGCATGACCCGGGTCCACAGCACGTGCGCCAGTGGCGCCAGGGCCATGGCCGTGCCGGGGTGGCCCGAGTTGGCCGCCTGCGGCATGTCCATGGCCAGGCCGCGGATGACATTGATGCCCAGCTGCTCCAGGTCTGTCTCGCTCATGGGCGCAGCCTACTGAGCGGCTCGGGACGGGGGTAGCCGAGAACTCCCCTCTGCATCGCGGAACAGGGCGATCGAGGCGGTGAAGCTGTGGAGGAAGTTGCGGCCGCCGACCGGGCCGAACTCGCCGGCGGCGAAGAACCCGGCGGCGGGGGCTCCCACCCGCTCGTCGAGCACCCGGGCGTCGTGGTCGGGCGCACCGAAAAGGTGTACCCCGCGACCGTTGCACGTGAACACGAGTGCCCCCCCGGCCTGGCGGCCAGACAGCAGCTGGCGCAGGTCCTCGTCGGCGGTGGCGGCGTCACGCACGTGGAACTGGACGGTGGCGCCCATGGGGACGAACTCGTCCACCACGATGGCGCCGTCGGACCGGTCGGCGCCGAGCACGCTGCGCACGAGGAAGTCGCCCCGCTCGTAGTCGAGCTTGTGCTCGTCGATGACCTGCCCCAGGTGCAGCCCCTGGTCGATGAGGTCGATGTCGGCCTCCGACATGGCGTCGGCGCTCATCTGCACCAGCCGCTCGAGGGCGGGCGTGCCGCCCAGCTCGTAGACATGGTTCAGCTCGGACCGGGTGACGATGTAGGGCCGGCCGATGGGGCGGCAACCCTGGGACACCACCGTCTCGATCTCCACGCCGGGTCCCACCAGGGCACCCACGGCGCCTGAGGTGTGGACCCGGCGGTCTAGTACGAGGCGGTTGCCACCCGGGCCGACGGCGGCTGACGCGTTGCCGCCGACGACCCGCAGGCCGGGGTGGCGCTCGGCCAGCTCGGCATAGAGGGTGTCGACGGGAAAGGAGAAGGGGTCGGCCAGCAGCAGGAAGGCGCTGGGCTTGAAGTCCACCTCCATCGGCCAACCGTCGAGGGCCACGCCGTCCATGGTGCGCACCGCCGTGAGGCGCACCGCCTGGGTGGGCCCGAAGCGGCCGGCCCACAGGCTCACGGCCGGGGCCCGCTCCACCTCCCGGGCCGTGCCCACCACGGAGATGCCGGCGCACCCGAGGAGGGTGCCGGGACGCAGGATGTCGTCGAGGGCGGCTGCCGCGTCCTCCAGCGCACCCGCGTGGTGCGGGCTGACGAAGAGCATGGCCAGGTCCGGTGCCGGGCCCAGGCGCTCCAGGACCTCACCGGCAACCTCCGCCACCGCGGTGGCGGGCACCGGGTGCTCGGAGAGGGCGGCGGCGAACGGCACCGGGCCCTGTCAGGCGGCGGGAGCGGGGATGAGGGTGAGGGGCACCACGATCACCGGGCCCTGGCCGACCCGGCAGTGCGCCTCGATGGTGCCGAGCGCGTCGAAGGTGAGCTCCCCACGCACCAGGCGGTAGGTGAACTTGCCCGGCTCGACCGTGAACGGCGAGGCGTTGCGGGCCACCTCGTCGCCAGCCTCGTTGCGGAACACGACCTCGAGCACCCCGTTGCCGGGCTCGTCGGGCCGGCACCGGATGAGCACGATGAGGTGCGGCGCGACGGTGACCGGGGGCTCGCCGGGCGCCGCCATGGAGAACATGACGCCGGTGAGATCGATGCGGGTGGGCCCGCCAGGACCGGCCTGGCGGAGGTTGAGGCTCTCGCAGAAGAGGGCTGAGACGATGTCCACGCCTGCCAACCTACCGGGTCGCCCGCAGGCCCAGGGGCTGCTCCGACGGGTGCGAGGGCGTACCCTTACGGACCGCCGGCGTTTGATCCACACGCGGCGCGCCGACGACGTGTCAGCCGCGCTCCTGCCGGGGGACCACGAGATCGAGCAGGTGAGCACCGGTTGAGCCGTCACGAAGCGGAAGTCCAGGAACCCACCGCACTCGCCGAGGTGCCCTCCACGCGCCAGGCCATCCTGCAGGAGGGCAGGCGTCTGTTCGCCCAGCACGGGTACGCGGGCACGTCGCTGAACGACATCGCCGCGGCCGTGGGCATCCGCCGCCCGAGCCTGCTCCACCACTTCCCGTCCAAGGAGTCGCTCTACCGCCAGGTGTTCGAGTTCGCCCTGGCCGACTGGTTCACGCGGGTGCACGAGGCCATCGAGCGACCCATCGACGGCTGGGCCCAGGTGGACCACGTCCTCACCGCCGGCTTCCGGTTCTTCGCCGAGAACCCCGACTTCGTGCGTATGGTGCGCCGTGAGGCGCTCGACGGGGGCGACCACCTCGGCCTCGACCTGGGCGAGGCGTTGAAGCCGCTGTTCCATCGGGCTGTGGTCTTCTTCGACAAGGAGATGGACGCAGGGCACTTCCGCCGCCACGACCCTGAGCAGTTGCTCCTCACCGGCTACGGCGCCCTGCTCAGCTACTTCGGCGACCTGCCGTTCCTCGAGTCGCTGCTGAACCGCGACCCGCTCGCCGTGGAGGCCATGGAGCGGCGCCTGGAGCACATCCGGGTCTTCTTCCGGGCCGCCCTCGAGCCGAGTGCCCCTTTCGCCTCGGAACCAGAGGTTCCTTCGGCGAGCTGACGGGCTTCGGGAGCCCGGCGGAGCCGGGCTCCCGAAGGCTGACCCCTCATCGGGCCGGCTGCGCCGGCCTATGGCGCCCAGCTGGAGGGACCGCCTCCGGCGGTGTCAGCAGCCGGTCGCCCTTGCGCCCCCCAGCGGGACCGCCCTAGGCGGTTGAGGACTGAGATCGCCAAATTGTCACCGCCAGGGCGCCTGGCCACACACGCCGCCGCAGGCGGCCCCCTTGGATGGGCGCCACCGCCGGGGCGTCAGCCCCGGCGCAACATGGTGTCAGCCTTCGGGTGTCCGGCTCCGCCGGACCACCCGAAGCCCGTCAAGCTCGCCGAGGAAGCTCCGCTTCCGAGCGCGAAGAGAGGAGTGTCAGGATGCCCTCCTCCTCGGGCGTGGCCCCGGGCCCGTACTTGAGGGCGAGGGTCCCCCGGGCGTCGCAGCGGGGGCAGCGGACGGCGACCACGACCACCATGTCGTCCGGGTCGGAGGCGCCCTCGATGCGGCAGAGCCGGTCGACGTGGACCTCGGCCGGGGGGCTCACACCGCCGCACGGGAAGCACCGCACCCCGCCCTCGTCGGCCGCCATCTGGGCGGTGTAGCCGGCCGCCTCGAGGCTGCGGATGGCCTCGAGAAGGGTCAATCCGTCGGGCGCAGTGTCGGGTGGGCTCGTCACATGCCGTGTGTACCCGCCGGTCGGGGTGGCGACACGGCCGGTTGGGTAGGGGGACGATGACGAGAGCGAGGAGGGGCCGATGGCCGACGCGATTGGTGGCGTGGTGAAGGTGATTGAGCTGGTGGGCAGTTCGCCCACGTCGTTCGACGACGCGGTACGCACGGCGGTGCGCACGGCGGCCGTCAGCCTGCGGAACATCAAGGGCGTGGAGGTGGTCGCCCACAGCGCCAGCATCGAGGGCAACGAGATCGTCAACTTCAAGGCGACGTGCAAGGTCGCCTTCGTGGTGGACACCGACATCGCCACCTGACGGCCGGCGCCCGCCGGCGGGCACACGTGGCGGGTTTTTCCGCGCCCGATCCGATGGTCGGGGCGGTTGCAGTCGTTCTCCGCCGCCGAGTGCGCCTGACGACCGGTTCGGCGCCCGTACGCTGGCTAACGTCGCGCGGCCGTGCCCCGATGGCTGCTCCCCGTGCTCCTGGCCGTCGTGTGCGCGGCGTCGGCCACCGCGGCTGTACGGGTGCCGGCGACGGGCGGGGCCGACGGTGACGGGCCCGCTCTCCGTGCGCCGGTGCTGTCCGCCCGCCGGGCTCCTGCCTTCCTGTCCCGCACCGTCGCCGACACCCGCCTCCGGGCCCAGCTCGACGCAGCGCTGGCCGAGCCCGCCCTGGGCGCGGCCCGGGACCGCTCGTGCCTCGTGGTGCGCCAGGGCCCCCGCCCGGTGCTCCAGCGCCGGCCCGAGGAGCGCCTCATCCCGGCGTCGAACCTGAAGATCCTCACCGCCTCGGCCGTGCTGGCCCGTCTCGGCCCCGATGAGCACCTGGTCACCGAGGTGCGGTCCGCCGCGCCGGTGGCAGGAGGGGTCGTCGAGGGACCGCTCTACCTGGTGGGCGGGGGCGACCCGCTCCTCGGTACCGCCGACTACGCCGCCTCGTTCGAGAACCAGCCCCAGATCCGGACCCCGCTCGAGGGCCTCGCCGACGCCGTGGTGGCGGCAGGGGTGACCGCGGTGCGGGGCGGCGTGGTGGGCGACGAGACCCGGTACGACACCCAGCGCTACATCCCGACGTGGAAGCCGGGCTACATCACCGACTTCGAGTCCGGCCCGGCCAGCGCGCTGGTGGTGAACGACGGCTTCGTGCAGTTCACCCCCCGCCACGTCGCCGCCCCCGAACCCGATGCGCACGCCGCCGGGGTGCTCGCCGCCCTGCTGCAGGCGCGGGGCGTCACGGTGGAGGGAGGGACCGGGGAGGGCAAGGTCCCGGACGGCTCCACCGTGGTGGCCAAGGTGGACTCGCCGCCGATCCGCGAGGTCGTCGGCCAGATGCTGCGGGAGAGCGACAACCTCACCGCGGAGCTGCTGGTGAAGGAGCTGGGCCATCGGTTCGCCGGCGAGGGCAGCACCGTCGCAGGGCTCGGCGTGGTGCGGGAGACGCTGCGCGAGGCCGGCCTGCCGGTGGCGCAGCTGGACAGCGTCGACGGCTCGGGCCTCGACCGCTCCGACCGGGCCAGCTGCGGGCTGCTCATGGCTGCCATCGACAGCTCCGGCCCCACCGGCACGGTGGCTGCCGGCTTCCCCCTGGCAGCCAGGGACGGCACACTGGCCAAGCGCTTCGGAGGAGGCAACCCGGCCGCCGGCCGCCTGCGGGCCAAGACCGGCTCCCTCGACGGCGTGGTGGGCCTCAGCGGCTACGTGGACGCGCCGGCGGGAGGCGATCCGCTGGGCTTCGCCCTGCTGGTGAACGACCTGCCCCGTGACGCCCTGGGCCGCGCCCTGCAGGAAAAGGTGGGCGCCATCCTCGCCCGTTACCCCGAGGCGCCCGCGGCCGAGGCCCTGGCGCCGTGAACGAGGTCGATCCGGTGACGATCCCGATGCCGATGTTCCCGCTCGGCTCGGTGCTGTTCCCCCACATCCTGCTGCCCCTGCACGTGTTCGAGGAGCGCTACCGGGTCATGGTCGCCGACTGCCTGCGCCAGGGCCAGGAGTTCGGCGTGGTGCTCATCGAGCGGGGCATGGAGGTGGGCGGGGGCGACGTGCGCTTCGACGTCGGTACCGTCGCCCGCATCCGGGAGGCGGCCGAGCTGGCGGACGGGCGGTGGGCCATCCTCGGGGTGGGCACCCGTCGCCTGCGGGTGGCCTCCTGGCTGCCCGACGACCCCTACCCGCTCGCCCTGGTGGAGGACCTTCCGGACGCCGCGCTGCCGCCGGGCGGCCAGGACCCGCTCGACCGCGCCGAAGTCGCTGTCCGCCGGGCCCTTGCCCTGGCCGGCGAGCTGGACGAGGCCCCGGTGCCGTCCACCTTCGAGCTCGCTGCCGACCGCGACGTCGCCGTGTGGCAGCTGGCGGCGTCGGCGCCGCTCGGCCCGGTGGACCAGCAGCGGGTGCTGGGGGTGGACGATCCCGTGCAGCGCCTGGAGCTGCTCGCCGCTCTGGCCGCAGAGGCGGCCACGGTGCTCTCGTACCGCCTCTCGGGCGCGTAGGACCGGCGGCTTCCGGCGCCGCCACGAGACCCCCCACCGGTCGGCTTCCGGCACCGGAACGGGCCGGGGACCGTGGCGCGAGGCGACGCCCGCCCCATACGGTGCGGGGATGGCTTCTTCGCTCGTCCGCAGGCTGGCGTTGCTCACGGTCGCCTTCAGCGGCCTCGGGGCGTGTGGGGACAGCGGCGACGGCGGATCCGTGACCCCGGCCACCATCGGGGCATGGAAGCCCATGGCCCCGGCACCCCTGTCCACCCGCGTGTTTCCCGCCACCGTCTGGACCGGCACGGAGCTGTTCGTGTGGGGTGGCCGCGCCTGCAAGCCGGGCGCGTGCGACGACGAGTCGGTCGAGCCCTTCGCCGACGGCGCCTCCTACGACCCGGCGGCCGACGCCTGGCGGGCCCTGCCGGCTTCGCCCCTGTCGGGCCGGTCCGGGGCGGCGGCCCTGTGGACGGGCAGCGAAGTGCTGATCTGGGGCGGGAGCGGCGCCAACCAGCAGGGCCGAACCGACGGGGCGGCGTACGACCCGGGCACGGGCGGATGGCGGATCCTCGCCGCCTCACCGTTCGCCAACCGGACCCTGAGGCCGATGTGGACGGGCACGGAGATGCTGGCGTGGGGCACCGCGGCGGCCACACCGGACCGCATCGACGGCGCCGCCTTCGACCCGGCCTCGAACACCTGGCGCCCCACTGCGACGGCGCCCCTGTCGGCGCGGACGCTGGCGGCCGGCGGGTGGACGGGCACCGAGGCGGTGTTCTGGGGCGGGCAGGCCACCGACCTGACCTACCTGGCCGACGGAGCCGTCTACAACCCGTCCACGGACACGTGGCGGCCCATGGCCAAGTCGCCGCTGTCGGCACGGGGCACGCGGGCGCTGTGGACGGGCGCCGAAGTGCTCATCTGGGGCGGCGAGGGGCCTGAGGCGGCTTTCGCCGACGGCGCCACCTACGACCCCGCGGCGGACACGTGGCGGAAGCTCCCCCCCGCCCCCATCTCCGCCAGGCGGGGCGCGGCCATCGTGTGGACCGGGACCCGGATGGTCGTCTGGGGAGGCGCCCCCGCCACTGGCCCGGTGTTCTTCGGCAACGGGGCCACCTTCGACCCCACCACGATGTCGTGGCGGCGCATCGCCCGCACCGCTCCGCGATTCCTGCCGTCGGCCCACTGGACGGGCGGCGACCTCCTCGTCTGGGGCGGCCTCCAGACCAACGCCGACGCCTCCAACGCCGACCCTTCCGTCAGCGGCGACCGGTTCACCCTGTGAGCGACCCGGCCCCCGTGCTTGCGTCCCGGGTGTGCGGGGGATAAGCACTCCCGCCAATGGCCACCACCACCGAGCCGCGTCGCGCGAGCGACAAGAGCCTTCCCACCCTGGCCACCGAGCTCTGGCAGCTGGTCCTCAGCTACCTCAAGCAGGAGACGGTCGACCCCCTCAAGGGCCTGCTGCGCTTCCTCGGCTTCGGCATCGCCGGATCGGCCCTGCTCAGTGTGGGATTGTCCCTGTGGCTCCTGGCCCTGCTGCGCGCCCTGCAGACCGAGACGGGCACCCGCCTCACCGGCAACCTCTCGTTCCTGCCGTACGTCATCACCCTCGCCGTGGGAGCGGTGGTCGCCGCCCTGGCCGTGCGGGCCATCGGCAGTCACAAGCGCCGGGCCGCCCGGAAGGGGACGATCGCCTGATGGCCACCGACGTCGACGGTTCCGTCACCCGCACCACCATCGAGGCCAAGCTGCGGGAGATCCGCGGCGAGGTCGACAGCACCGCCGAGTCGGCCCGTCCCTACCTCCTCATCGCCGGGGCGGTTGTGGCCGTGGCCGTCGTGGGCATGGCGTACCTGCTCGGCCGGCGTAAGGGCAAGAAGAAGACCACCCTCGTCGAGATCCGGCGGGTCTGACCCGGTGCGGCGCCTGCTCCTCGCCCGGGCCCTGCGGAAGGGCTTCCTGGGAGGCAGCCGGTTCTGGACGGTGGTCGGTACCATCGGCCTGGCCATGAAGGTGCTGCGCAAGATCACCAGGGACGAGCCCGAGGTGACATTTTCCGAGGAGCTCCGGCCCGGGCAGACGCTGCTGATCAGCCACGACCGTGACGCAAAGGTGGTGCAGCGCCGGCGGTGAAGGTACTGCTCCGCAATCCCCGGCGCGAGCTCGACGTCCCGGGGCCCGTCGCCGTCCACGCCCTGCTCGAACGGCTGAGCATCAAGCGGGAATCCGTCCTCGTGATCCGCGCCGACACCCTCGTCACGGGTGACGCCGTGCTCCACGACGACGACGTGGTGGAGATCCGCCCCGTGATCTCGGGGGGCGCGGCATGAGGTGCCGCCGCTGCAAGGCTCCTGCCGTCATCGAACTGCGCCGCCACAACGCCGGGTTCTGCGGCGACTGCTTCCTGCACCACTGCCGCGAGCAGGTGCGCCGGGCCATCGACGACCACGCCATGATCGGGGCAGGTGAGCGTGTCCTGGTGGCCGTGTCCGGCGGCAAGGACTCCCTGGCCTTGTGGGACATCCTCCTCGACCTCGGCCACTCGGTGGACGGGCTGTACCTGGGCCTCGGCATCGGCGACTACAGCACGTCGTCCGCCGCCTACGCCCGCGCCTTCGCCGCCCGCCGGGGGGCGAACCTCGTCGAGATCGACCTCCCCGCCGATCTGGGCTTCGACATCCCCACGGGCTCGCGGGCGGCCAAGCGGGTGCCGTGCTCGGCGTGCGGGCTGTCCAAGCGCCACCTGTTCAACCAGGCGGCCGTGGACGGTGGCTACGACGTGGTGGCCACCGGCCACAACCTCGACGACGAGGCCGCCGTGCTGTTCGGCAACGTCCTGCGCTGGAACACCGAGTACCTCGGGCGCCAGCTGCCCGTCCTTCCGGCCGGACAGGGGTTCGTCCGCAAGGTCAAGCCGCTGGTGCGGCTCGGGGAGCGGGAGATGGCGGCGTACTGCGTCCTGCGGGGCATCGACTACATCGTCGAGGAGTGCCCGATGGCGGAGGGCAACCGCCACCTCGCCTACAAGGAGGCGCTCAACGACATCGAGGAGCGCTCCCCGGGCGCCAAGGCGGCGTTCTACTTCGAGTTCCTCGACAAGGCCTCCCACCTGTTCACGTCCACGGCCGACGCGGCGAAGGCCGACCTGCGCCCGTGCTCGTCGTGCGGATCGGCCACGCCGGGCGAGACGTGTGCGTTCTGCAAGCTGCGGGCCCGCGCCACCGCCGCCTCGTCGTGAGGGGCCCGCTGGCGGCGGGGGAGCGGGCCCTGCTCGTGGACCGGAAGAACCGCCGGTACCTGGTCACCCTCACGCCGGGGGCCCAGTTCCACACCCACACCGGCTTCGTCCCCCACGAGGACCTCATCGGCCAGGCGGAGGGCGTGGTGGTGCGCTCCACCACCGGCGCCTGGTACCAGGCCGTGCGCCCCACCCTGGCCGACTTCATCCTCAAGATGCCCCGGGGCGCCCAGGTCATCTATCCGAAGGACCTCGGCCCCATCCTGCTCCTGGCCGACGTCTTCCCGGGGGCCCGGGTGTTCGAGTCCGGGCTCGGCTCGGGCGCCCTGTCGATGACCCTGCTGCGGGCCGGCGCCGTCGTCACCGGCTACGAGCTGCGGGCCGACTTCGCGGCCAAGGCGGTGGCCAACGTCGGCTCGTTCCTCGGGGACGAGGCGCTCGGGCGCTACGCCGTCGAGGAGCGCGACGTCTACGAGGGCATCGACGGCACCGGCTTCGACCGGGTGGTTCTCGACCTGCCCGAGCCGTGGCGGGTCGTCAAGCACGCCCAAACCGCCCTCTCTCCGGGCGGGATCCTGGTGGCGTACACGCCGAGCATCCTCCAGGCCGCCCAGGTTCGCGAGGCGCTGGACGGGAGCGGGTTCGCCTTCGCCGAGACGCAGGAGGTACTCGTGCGTACCTGGCACATCGAGGGACAGGCCGTGCGGCCGGACCACCGGATGGTGGCCCATACCGCTTTCCTGACCTCGGCCAGGCTGGTCGGTCAGTAGCCTCCCGGCCACCGTGAACAGTCTCGACCTCGTCATCGTCCTGGCTGCGGCGGGCGCGGCGTTCGGCGGGTGGCGGCTCGGCTTCCTCGCCCGCGTCGTGTCGTGGGTGGGCCTCGCTCTCGGCCTGATGGTGGCGGCCCGGTTCCTCCCCGCCGCCGTGCGGGCCTTCGAGGGGCCCGACCCCACCAGCAAGCTGATGATCGCCGGCGTGGTGCTGCTGGGCGGCGCCTTCGTGGGCCAGGGCGTCGGCCTGCTCCTCGGCTCGTCGCTGCGCCGGTTCGTGCCCGTCGGCCCGGTGCGCGTCGTTGACAGCGCAGTCGGGGGCCTGGTGGGCACCCTCGGGGTGCTGGCCGCCCTGTGGCTGCTCTTGCCCGCCATCGCCGACGTGCCTGGCGCGGTGGCCCGCCAGGCCCGCACCTCCGTCATCACCCGCGCCCTCGACACCAGCCTGCCCGCGCCCCCGGACACGCTGAAGGCCCTTCGCCGGGTGGTGGGGGAGACCAACTTCCCCAGGGTCTTCGAGGCGCTGCGCCCCGCTCCCGTGACGGGCCCGCCTCCTGCCAGCACCGGGATCGATCCTGCCATCCTCGACCGGGTGGCCGGATCGACGGTGAAGATCTCGGGCGTGGCCTGCTCGCGTACGCAGGAGGGAAGCGGGTTCTCGGCCGCGCCCGACACGGTGGTCACCAACGCCCATGTGGTGGCGGGCCACCGCCCGGGACGCACGTCGGTGGAACGGCCCGACGGCAGGTCCTTCCCGGCCACGGTCGTGGTGTTCGACCCCGAACGCGACCTGGCTGTCCTCCGGGTGCCCGGGCTGAGCCAGGCCCCCCTCGCCGTCGGCGAGGGCAAGGTGGGCGACCGGGGCGCAGTGATGGGCCACCCCGGCGGCCAGGCGCAGCTCCGCATCGCCCCCGCCGCCATTCGCCAACGGGTCGACGCCGTCGGCCGCGACCTCTACGACGCCCGCACGACCCAGCGCGACGTGTTCATCCTGGCCGCCGCCCTCCGCCCCGGCGACTCGGGCGCCGCCCTCGTCAACCAGGCGGGCGAGGTCATGGGAGTCGCCTTCGCCATAGCCCCCGACCAGCCCGGCACCGCCTACGCCGTCACCAACAAGGAGCTCCGGGCCGTGCTCGCAGTGCCGAGGGCCAACGGAGTGAGCCCGGGCCCCTGCTTGACCTCCGCCTGACGCCGGTCATCGCGCTCGGAACCAGGGTTCCGGCGCCCGGCCGCTCCCGCCGCCGGTAGGCGGCCACCCCGGAAGGGCGCACCGCCGGGGCGTCAGCCCCGGCGCATGAGGGTGTCAGCCTTCGGCTGGCCGGCTCCGCCGGCCTCCCGAAATCGATCAGCTCGCCGAAGGAAGCTCCGCTCCCGAGGCGACGAGACCGACGTCAGTCGGTCTCGATGAAGATGCACTCGCCGGGGCACTCCTCGGCGGACTCGATGGTCTCGTCCTCCATGCCGGCGGGGACGACGGCCATGCCGGCCTGCCCGCCGGGATTGAAGACCTTGGCGCCTTCCTTGACGTAGGCGAGGCCGTCGTCGAGCAGCGTGAAGACGGCGGGGGCGATCTCCTCGCACAGGCCGTCGCCCGTGCACAGGTCCTGGTCGATCCAGACCTTCATTCCCATGTCGTCCAGCCCTTCCTCGGGCGCGAGTTGCTCCGGGTCGCGAGCATAGCGAGTTTCCACGGGATAGGCGAGGAAAACCCGCCCGGTTTCTCCGTCGCAGAAGCGGCAGACGTGTATGGTCGCCAGCGAGGAGGTGGTTCCGACGGACTCCGAGGACCAGGGCAGGATCGGCGCCGACGAGCTGGAGGCGATCGAGCTGGCAGAGCAGGTGAAGCTGCTGGAGGAGGAGATCGTCACCCTCCGCCGCCGGCTGCAGGACGCACCCAAGCGGGTGCGCACACTCGAGGAGAAGCTGCTCGAGACCAAGGGTCAGCTGGCTCAGGCCGTCTCGCAGAACGAGAAGCTCACCTACACCCTCCGCGAGGCGCGCGAGCACATCGCCGCCCTGCGCGAGGAGGTCGACAAGCTCACCCAGCCGCCCTCCGCCTACGGCACCTACCTGGGCACCAACGACGACAGCACGGTCGATGTCTTCTCGGGTGGCCGCAAGATGCGGGTCGCCCTGCACCCCGAGATCGACGTCGAGGACCTCAAGCGGGGCCAGGAGGTCGTCCTCAACGAGTCGCTCAACGTGGTGCTGGCCCGCAGCCAGGAGATCGCCGGCGAGGTCGTCACCCTCAAGGAGCTGCTCGACGGCGGCAAGCGGGCGCTGATCCAGGGCCGCGCCGACGAGGAGCGGGTGGTGGAACTCACCGAGGAGCTGGAGGGCACGTACCTGCGGGCAGGCGACACGGTGCTGATGGACAGCCGCACCGGCATGCTGCTCGAGCGCCTGCCCCGCCCTGAGGTGGAGGAGCTGATCCTCGAGGAGGTGCCCGACATCTCCTACGCCGACGTGGGCGGCCTCGACGAGCAGATCGAGGCCATCACCGACGCGGTGGAGCTGCCCTTCGTGCACCGCGACCTGTTCATCGAGCACAAGCTGCCGGCGCCCAAGGGGATCCTGCTCTACGGCCCTCCGGGCTGCGGCAAGACCCTCATCGCCAAGGCGGTGGCCAACTCGCTCGCCAAGAAGGTGGGCGAGGTCACCGGCGACAAGAACGCGAAGAGCTACTTCCTCAATATCAAGGGCCCCGAGCTGCTCAACAAGTACGTGGGCGAGACCGAGCGCCAGATCCGCCTGGTGTTCCAGCGGGCCCGGGAGAAGTCCGAGGAGGGCATGCCGGTCATCGTGTTCTTCGACGAGATGGACTCCCTGTTCCGCACCCGCGGCACCGGCATCTCGTCGGACATGGAGTCCACCATCGTCCCCCAGCTCCTGGCCGAGATCGACGGCGTGGAAACGCTGAAGAACGTCATCGTGATCGGCGCCTCCAACCGTGAGGACCTCATCGACCCGGCCATCCTGCGCCCCGGGCGCCTCGACGTGAAGATCAAGATCGAGCGCCCCAACGAGCAGGCGGCCACCCAGATCTTCGCCCGCTACCTCACGTCGGACCTGCCGCTCGACCAGGACGAGGTCGACAAGCTCGGCGGCGGCGACCCCGACAAGGCGGTGCGGGTGATGATCGAGCGCACCGTGGAGGAGATGTACCGCCAGGACGACGAGAACCGGTTCATCGAGGTCACGTACCAGAACGGTGACAAGGAGGTCATGTACTTCAAGGACTTCTCCTCGGGGGCCATGATCGAGAACATCGTGCGGCGGGCCAAGAAGCTGGCCATCAAGCGGCGCATCGCCAACGAGGGCCGGGGGATCCGCATGGCGGACCTGTCGGCGTCGATCCGCCAGGAGTACAAGGAGCACGAGGACCTGCCCAACTCCACCAACCCCGACGACTGGGCCAAGATCTCCGGCAAGAAGGGCGAGCGCATCGTCTTCCTCCGGGTGCTCATGTCCGAGGGCAAGGGCGAGCCCACCGGCGGCCGCGCCATCGAGCGGGTGGGCACGGGGCAGTACCTGTAATCGCCTCGGAAGCGGAGCTTCCTTCGGCGAGCTGATCGGACCGGGAACGCCGGCGGAGCCGGCGATCCCGGTGCTGTTTTCCTCTTGCCGCCATCCGGGCGCGGCCGCCTTCGGCGGCGAGGGCGGCCGGCGGCGCTACCAACCTGTCGGTGGCGCCCACGTCAGCTGGCCGTACGTCCGGCTTGTGAACCCCTTCCTGTGGGGACACCGCCTGTTCTCCAGTGGGCTGTAGGGTCGCTTTGTGGCCATCGCCAAGGTTGTGGGCATGGAGACGGAGTACGGGATCGTGCACCGCGGCGCGGGCGAGTCGAACCCGATCGCGGCGTCGTCGGTGCTCATCAACGCCTACGTGAGCGACCTGGCCCGCAAGGTGGGGTGGGACTTCGAGGACGAGTCGCCCGGGAACGACGCGCGGGGGTTCGCCCGCGAGGGCACCGTGGCGCCGGAGGTGGAGACCCACCTGGTGAACGCAGTGCTCACCAACGGTGCCCGGTACTACGTCGACCACGCCCATCCCGAGTTCTCCACGCCCGAGTGCGCCGACGCCATGGAGTGCGTCCGGTTCGACAAGGCGGGCGAGCTGATCCTGAAGCGTTCGATGGAGGCGGCGGCCCGGCTGCTGCCGCCTGGCCAGTCGATCGTGGTCTACAAGAACAACTCGGACCGCAAGGGCAATTCGTACGGGACCCACGAGAACTACCTGGTCGACCGTCAGGCGCCGTTCGGCCGCATCGTCCAGCACGTGATGCCCCACTTCGTCACCCGCCAGCTCTACTGCGGGGCGGGCAAGGTGGGCACCGAGGCATCGTCCACCGGCGGGCTGGAGGTGCCGTTCCAACTCACCCAGCGGGCCGACTTCTTCGAGGAGGAGGTCGGCCTCGAGACCACCCTGAAGCGGCCGATCGTCAACACGCGCGACGAGCCCCACGCGGATGCGTCGAAGTACCGGCGCCTCCACGTCATCGTGGGCGACGCCAACCTGTCCGAGGTCGCCAACCTCCTCAAGGTCGGGGTCACCTCGATCGTGCTGTGCATGATCGAGGACGACTGGTTCGGCGACCGGGACTTCACCCTCGCCACCCCGGTGCGGTCGCTGCGGCGCATCTCCTACGACCTGAGCCTGCGCGAGCCGGTGGAGATGGCCGACGGCCGGCGCATGACAGCGCTCGAGATCCAGTGGGAGTACTTCGACCTGGCCCGCAAGTACGCCGACGACCGCGGTCTCGAGTGCATCGGCGCCGACGTGGCGGCCGAGGTCATGCGCCGCTGGGAGGCCGTGCTCACCGGGCTCGAGAGCGACCCCATGGAGCTGGCCGACCAGCTCGACTGGGTGGCCAAGTACCGCCTGGTCAATGGGTACCGCGAGCGCCACGGCCTGTCGTGGGCCGACCACAAGCTGGCCGCCATGGATCTGCAGTACCACACCCTCGAAGCGGGCCGCTCGCTGTTCGACAAGGTGGGCATGGAACGGCTCATCCCGGAGGCATCGGTGGTGGAGGCGGTCACCGAGCCGCCCCGCGGCACCAGGGCCTACTTCCGGGGCAAGTGCCTCCAGCGGTGGGGATCCTCCATCGCGGCCGCGAACTGGGATTCACTGGTCTTCGACCTGGGCGGCGACCCGCTGCACAGGGTTCCGATGATGGAGCCGCTCAAAGGAACGGCTTCGATGGTCGATACGTTGTTGGACGGATGTAACAGCCCCGCCGAGCTGCTCGAGCGGTTGGGCTCCTGAGGAGGCAGCCCACGTCATGGCAGAGCGAGAGCAGAAGAAGAAGCAGTCGACCACCCGGCAGGCCGAGGAGGTCGACGAGGCCGCGCCGGCAGATTCCAAGCAGGGCGACAAGATCAAGGCCGAGCTGGACGAGCTTTTGGACGAAATCGACGAGGTGCTCGAGGAAAATGCAGAGGACTTCGTGCGCTCATACGTTCAGAAGGGCGGTCAGTAGTTACGTACAAACCCCTAATCAGGTGGTGTTTTTGCTTGACCATCGAACGCGTGTTTGGTAAAATGCGCCTATAAAGCAATGCACCAAGTGCGGCCTCATCCAGGCGCTCGAGAACTTCTATAAGGCGACTGGCACGCGGGACGGGCGCAGGGGCGATTGCAAGGCCTGCTTCCGGGCGAGGGCGGCGGAGCGGTACCCGAAGGTCCGTGAGCAGGAGATCGAGCGGGTGCAGCGATGGCGTGCTGCTAATCCTGAGCGGTACCTCGAGACCCAGCGGCGGGCCAAGCAGTCGCCCAAGGGTCGGCGCCGCGAACGGGCCGGGTACCTGAAGCGGAAGTACGGCATCACGCTGGAGCAGTACGACGAGCTCCTGGCGGAGCAGGGGGGCGGATGCGGCATCTGCGGACGATTGCCTCGCGACGACATCTCCCTCCACGTCGACCACGACCACCTCACCGGCGCCATCCGGGGCCTGTTGTGCTTCCGCTGCAACAACGCCCTGGGCGACTTCGAGGACGACTACGAGCGGCTGTCAGCGGCCGTGCGGTACCTCCGGCCGCCGTCCGCCCTCGACAGGCTGGTCCGGGCCCGGGTGGCCGGTCTCGTGGCCTCGGCGGAGGCAACCACCAACTAGCCTCCGGCGGGCCATGAACCTGCCCCTCTTCCCTCCCACGGACGACCCGGGCCCGAGCTTCTCCAACCTGCTGCACAGGCTGCGGGGCGGGCCCCACCAGTTCCCGGTCGACGACCCGGCAACCATCACCCACGGCACCACCATCGTGGCCCTCCGCTACGCCGAGGGGGTGGTGATGGCGGGCGACCGGCGGGCAACAGCGGGGTCCACCATCGCCCACCGGAACATGGAGAAGGTGTACCCGGCCGACCGCCACTCCGGGGTCGCCATCGCCGGCGCGGCGGGGCCGGCCATGGAGATGGTGAAGCTGTTCCAGCTCCAGCTGGAGCACTACGAGAAGGTCGAGGGCGCCGCCCTCAGCCTGGAGGGCAAGGCCAACCAGCTGTCGGGCATGATCCGCGCCAACATGCCGATGGCCTTCCAGGGCCTCATCGTGGTGCCGATCTTCGCCGGCTACGACCTGCGCAGACAACGCGGCCGCATCTTCACCTACGACGTCACCGGCGGTCGCTACGAGGAAGGCGACTACCACGCCGACGGCTCCGGCGGCCGGGACGCCCGCACCACGATCAAGCTGGGGTGGAAGGAGGGCCTCGACCTCGACGCCGCCGTCGAGCTCGCCATCCAGAGCCTGTACGAGGCGGCCGAGGAGGACAGCGCCACCGGCGGCCCCGACCCGGTGCGCGGGATCTATCCCGTCATCGCCACCATCGCCGAGGACGGTTTCACCCGGGTCCCCGAGTCCGAGGTGGCGGCCCGCTTCGGCGCCCTCATCGACCGCCGCACCAACCGGGGGATGCACCCGTGATCACCACCCGCACGGCCGCCACCGCTGAGATGGAGGCACCCCGATGAGCATGCCCTTCTACGTCGCCCCCGAGCAGATGATGAAGGACAAGGCGGACTACGCCCGCAAGGGCATCGCCCGGGGCCGCTCGCTGATGGGGGTCACCTACGCGGACGGCATCCTCCTCGCCGCCGAGAACCCGTCCCGCACGCTGCACAAGGTGAGCGAGATCTACGACCGCATCGCCTTCGCCGGCGTGGGCAAGTTCAACGAGTTCGACCAGCTGCGTGTCGGCGGGGTCCGCCACGCCGACGTGAAGGGCTACGAGTACAGCCGGGAGGACGTCGACGCACGCTCCCTGGCCAATGCCTACGCCCAGTGGCTGGGCCAGGTGTTCACCCGCGAGATCAAGCCCATGGAGGTCGAGATCCTTGTGGCCGAGGTCGGCCCCCAGTCCGGTGGGGGGGCGGACCAGCTCTACCACATCGACTTCAGCGGGACGATCTACGACGAGGACCAGTTCGCCGTGCTTGGCGGCGAGGCCGACGCCATCCACGACCGCATGGAGGCCGCGTTCACTGAGGGGTGGTCGCTGGCCGACGCCCTGAAGGCGGCTATCGCCGCGCTGGCCGGCCCCGAACGCACCCTGCAGCCCTCCGACCTCGAAGTGGCCGTGCTGGAACGGCCGCGGGAGCGGCGGGCCTTCCACCGCATCGTGGATGGCGAGCTGGCGGCGCTGCTCGGGCTGGGCGACACGCCCTCGGCCACGGAGGACGCCGGGGCGGCCGCCATCGAGGCGCCGGCCGAGGGCGAAGGCAACGGCGAGCCTTCGGCCGACGTGGCGCCGGAGTGACGGCGCAGTAGGCCCGCACGACCCAGGCGGCCTTCCACGCCGACCAGCGCGTGGCCACGGCCGGCCACACGGGCACTGTGGGCCCGCCCACCACCGGCCTCCGGCACCAGGTGGACCACGGGGACCGCATCCATTGGGGGCGACGGTACCGTGGGGGACACACCCGGCTCGCCAGGGGGCACCACAGCATGGATCGCCGCATCTTCGGACTCGAGAACGAGTACGGCGTCACCTGCACCCTCCGCGGCCAGCGCCGGCTCAGCCCCGACGAGGTGGCGCGCTACCTGTTCCGGCGGGTGGTGAGCTGGGGCCGCAGCAGCAACGTCTTCCTGGAGAACGGCGCCCGCCTCTACCTCGACGTGGGCAGCCACCCCGAGTACGCCACTCCCGAGTGCGACTCCATCTACGACCTGGTCGTGCACGACAAGGCCGGGGAGCGCATCCTCGAGCACCTGCTCCTCAGCGCCGAGCAGCGGCTGCGGGAGGAGGGCATCCGGGGCGTCATCTACCTGTTCAAGAACAACACCGACTCGGCCGGCAACTCCTACGGCTGCCACGAGAACTACCTCACCAGCCGCCGGGACGATTTCGGTCACTACGCCGACGTCCTCATCCCGTTCTTCGTCTCCCGCCAGATCTACGCCGGCGCCGGCAAGGTGCTGCAGACGGCACGCGGCGCGGTGTACTGCATGGCCCAGCGGTCCGAGCACATCTGGGAGGGCGTGAGCAGCGCCACCACCCGCAGCCGCCCCATCATCAACACCCGTGACGAGCCCCACGCCGACGCCGAGCGGTTCCGCCGCCTCCACGTGATCGTGGGCGACTCCAACATGAGCGAGTACGCCACCTTCCTCAAGGTGGGCGCCACCAGCATCATGCTGCGGATGCTCGAGGACCCCAATGTGGTGCTGCGGGAGATGACCCTCGAGAACCCCATCCGGGCCATCCGCGAGATCAGCCACGACCCCACCTGCAAGCGCCGGGTGCGCCTCGCCAACGGGCGCGAGGTCACCGCCATCGACATCCAGATGGAGTACCTGACCCGGGCCCAGAAGTTCCACGCCCAGCGCGGGCTCAGCCCGCTGGAGGAGCAGGCCCTCCACATGTGGGAGCACTGCCTCGAAGGGCTGGAGAAGGACCCCATGTCGCTCGACCGCGAATGCGACTGGGTCATCAAGTACAAGCTGCTCGACGGCTACCAGGCCCGCCACGGCGTGCCCCTCACCCATCCGAAGATCGCCCTGATGGACCTCCAGTACCACGACGTCTCCCAGGAGCGGGGCCTGTTCTACAAGATGCAGCAGCGGGGGATGGTGGAGCGGATCTGCACCGACGAGGCCATCAACACGGCGGTGGACGAGCCGCCCCAGACCACGCGGGCCAAGCTGCGGGGCGAGTTCATCAAGCGGGCCAAGGAGCGCCGCCGGGACTTCACCGTGGACTGGGTGCACCTCAAGCTGAACGACCAGGCGCAGCGGACGGTGTTGTGCAAAGACCCGTTCAAGTCGAAAGACGAGCGCGTCGAAAAGCTCATCGCGTCTCTGTAGCCGGTGGTTCTGCGTGTGCGCCCCGGGCAGGCGGCGGGTCCTGCCCCTCAGGGGGCCTTCCCATTCCGGTTCCCCCCCGCCTTCGGCGGGGCCCCCCCGGATGGGCCCCTTCCCTACGGGTCACCCACCGCCTGCCCTCTCGCCGCGGCTCCCCACGCCTTCTGATGCCCCGCTTTTCGACGCACGTCGTTTCCGGCTTGCTCTCCCACCGGGAGGGGTTGCAGCGGGTCGCCCTTGACTCGGGCCGCCGCGCCTATGTGCTCACTGCGCTCGTTGGCTCTGTCTCCGTCGGCGACTCGGTCATCGTGAACACGACCGCCGTCGATCTGGGCCTCGGTACGGGGGGGTGGGATGTGGTGCACTGGAACCTGTCGCGTTCCGCCTTTGACGCACCTGGGCCGGGGCATGTGATGAAGGTCCGGTACACGTCGTTGCAGGCCGACACCGGTGTGGCGGAGGAGGTGGCCGGGTATCTGCCCCCGGCTTCGCTGGCTGGGATTCCGGTGGTGGTGTGCCCGTTGCACAGCCAGCTGGCGGCGGTTGCCTGTGCGTTCGCTTCAGCTGCTCCCGGGCGGCGGTTGGTGTACGTGATGACGGACACCGCTGCGTTGCCGCTCGTGTTGTCGGACCTGGTGGCGGACCTGCGGGATCGGGGTCTTCTGGCAGCTTCGGTCGCTTCGGGGCAGGCGTTCGGCGGTGACCACGAAGCGGTGAACACGCTGTCCGGCCTGGACGTGGCAGTCGCCGTCGCCTGCGCCGATGCAGTGGTGGTGGCCCCTGGACCGGGGACTGTGGGCACCGGCACCGAGCGGGGTCACGGGGCGCTTGAGGGGGCCGGGTTGATCGATCTGGCCGCTCGGCGGGGCGCCTCGGTGGTCGTGGCGTTGCGGTGGTCGGACGTGGATCCGCGGCCGCGGCACCGGGGGTTGAGCCATCACTCGGTGGCCGTGCTCGGGATGCTCCGCCAGCGCGCGCTGGTGCCGGTGCCTCGCGGCGAGCCGCATCCCGACGCGGCCAGGGCGCACGAGGTGGTGGAGGTCGATGTCCCCGACGTGGTGGCGCTGCTGGGGGACGCCGGCGTGGCCGTGACCAGCATGGGGCGCACGCCGGCCGAGGACCCGCGGTTCCACGCCTACGCGGCGGCCGCCGGGGTGCTGGCGGCGTCGGTAGCGTCCGGTTCGTGAACCGCCTGGAACGGCTGCTCAACCTGGTCGCCGCCCTGCTCGACGCCGGCCGGCCGTTGTCGCGCGCCGACATCCAGCGGCGGGTGCCCGGCTACGGCGAGGGCGAGTCGGCCCGGCGGGCATTCGAGCGGGACAAGGACGCGCTGCGGGCGATGGGGATCCCGGTGGTACTGGAGCCGCTCGACGGGGAGCGAGCCGATCTCGGCGAGGGCTACCGCATCCCACCCGAGCAGTACCGGCTCCCGGACCCCCAGTTGGCGCCCGACGAGCTGGCCGCCCTGCACCTGGCCGCGTCCACCGTGCGCCTCGGCGCCGGCGGCGCCGGCGGCGCCAGCGGTCCGGGCGACGCCGCCACGGCGATCTGGAAGCTTGGCGGGGCCACCGGCCAGCCCGCTCACGGCGCCCCGATCGCAGCCCTCCCGGGCAGCGAGCACCTTCCCGGGCTCTTCGCCGCTTTGGGCGAGCGACGGACGGTGCGCTTCGGCTACCGGGCCGCCGACCGGGCCGTCGACCCCCACAGCCTCCGCTACACCGGCGGACACTGGTACCTGATCGGCCACGACCACGACCGTGGCGAGGTCCGGAACTTCCGCCTCGACCGCATGGACGGCGCGCCCACGTCCGGCCCCGCCGGGGCGTTCGAGCGTCCTTCCGGGACCCCGGCGCCCGCCCCGGCCCCGTGGCGCATGGGGGACGAGGACGAGGTGGAGGCCCTGCTGCTGGTCGACGCCGACCAGGCGGGGTGGGCCGAGGCCCGTGCAGGTGACGGGTCGGTGCACGAGCGCCGGCCGGACGGGTCCGTCGTGCTGGCCATCGCGGTCACCAACCGTGCCGCCTTCCGCACCTTCGCCCTCGGCTTCCTCGACCACGCCGAGGTGCTGGGCCCGCCGGACCTGCGGGCCGAGATGGTCGCCTGGCTCGACGCCCTGGCGACGGCGTGAGCCCGGTCACGCCGGCCGACCGGCGCCTGGGCCGCCTGCTGGCCATGGTGCCCTGGGTGGCGAGCCAGGACGGCCCCCGCATCGAGGACGTGTGCTCGCGCTTCGGGTGCACCGAGGAGGAGGTGGTAGCCGACCTCGGGCTGCTGTTCCTCTGCGGCGTCCACCCGTTCACGCCGGACACGCTCATCGAAGCGGCGGTGGAGGATGGGCGGGTCTGGATCCGGTTCGCCGACTGGTTCGCCCGGCCCCTCCGGCTGACACCGGCCGAGGGACTGGCCCTGGTGGCCACCGGCGCCGCCCTGCTCGCCGTTCCCGGCACCGACCCCGAAGGCCCGCTGGCCCGGGCTCTGGCCAAGGTGGCCACCGTGCTGGGCGTGGATCCCGACGAGGCGGTGGGCGTGGAGCTGGGGGCGGCGCCACCCGAGGTGCTGACCGCACTCGAGCGGGCGTCGGCCGAGCGCCGCCAGGTGGGGATCGACTACTACTCGTTCGGCCGCGATGCCTGGGCCCGCCGGGTCATCGACCCCCACCAGGTCTTCAATGCCGCCGGCCAGTGGTACGTGGCGGGCTGGTGCCACCTGGCCAACGCCGACCGCGTGTTCCGGCTCGACCGCACCCGGTCGGCCACCGTGCTCGACACCTTCTACGAGCCCCGGCCGCCCGCCGCCCAGCCTCCGGTCTTCTCGCCCCGCCCGGACGATCCCGTGGTCGTCCTGGATCTCGACCCGGGCGCCCGGTGGGTCGCCGAGGAGTACCCGGTCGAGGCGGCGGACAAGCTGCCCGGCGGTGGGCGACGCGTCCGGCTGCGGGTGAGCGAGCGGGCCTGGCTGGAGCGCCTGTTGCTCCAACTCGGTCCCGCCGCCCGGGTCGTCGAGGGCGATCGGGCCCTCGCCGCCGCCGCGGCGGAGCGTGTGGGGGCGCGCTACCGGTCGCAGAAGGGGCGGAAGTAGGGTGGTCGGAGCGTGATCACACCGGGTGAAGCTCGTCACGGACGCCCGCCTGCCCGGTCGAGCAGGGCACGTGCCCGCGGTCGCCGCACCGGCAGGGTCGCAGCCGAGCGACTGGGCGCAGCCGCCGCCGTGCCCATCGCACCGCTCACCGTGGCGCCGACGCCTGTCCCTCCGACCGCCGTGGCAGCTTCGGCCGCGCCCGTCGCGCCGACCTCCGATCCAGCGGCTGCGGAGAAGCAGTGGTGGGACGCCCCGCCGTCGCACGCGCCCGACCTGGCGCCCGTCGCCGGGTCGTCCTACGAGCCGGTCGACCCGGGGTCTGCCACGGCGGCACACGAGGCGGGCGGGGGCACGGCCACCGCCACCCTCGAGCGGCCGCTTGCCGACGAGACGCCGCCGTCCGCCAGGACGCGCAGTCCGCTGCGCAACACCGCCGAGTGGGTGGTCATCATCGGCGCCGCACTGCTCGCCGCCATCGGCATCAAGACCTACCTGGTCCAGGCGTTCTACATCCCGTCGGCGTCCATGGAGCACACGCTCAACATCCAGGACCGGGTCCTGGTCAACAAGCTGAGCTACCGGCTGCACGACGTCAACCGGGGCGACATCGTGGTGTTCGAGCGGCCGCCGAACGACGTGGGCCAGATCCGCGACCTCATCAAACGGGTGGTCGGCCTGCCCGGGGAGACGGTCGAGGCCCATGACGGCGCCGTCTACGTGGACGGGCGGCCGCTGCGCGAACCGTACCTGGAAGCGGGCGTCACCACCCCCGAGTTCCCCGCCAAGCGCATCCCTGAGGGTTTCATCTGGGTGATGGGCGACAACCGAGGCAACTCCAGCGACAGCCGCGTCTTCGGCGCCGTGGACGAGTCCTCCATCATCGGCCGAGCCTTCGTCCGGGTCTGGCCCCTCACCGCGATCGGCCTGCTCTAGTTTCGCCGGCGGAACCGGAGGTTCCTTGGCGAGCTGATGGTGCGGGGGCCGCCTCCGGCGGCATCAGTGGCCGGTCGCTTTCGACCCGGCTCCTACTGGGACGCCTTCGCGATGGCCTCCTGCATTCTGTCGGTGTGGTCGGAGAACACGGCGTCCATGCCCATGCCCAGGATCTCGTCGAGGACGTGGGGGTGCTGGCAGTCCCAGGCCATGGTGAGGACCTCGAAGCGGTGGAAGAGGGTGACGAAGCCGGTGGTCCAGTCGGTGTGGTGGAGGTTGACGGCGTCCACGCCGGCATCGGAGAGGCAGGCGGCCCGTCGCTCGACGCCCTCTTTCATGTGGCGCCGGCGGGTCGAGTCCACCAGGCGGGCGGTGGGGGACAGCTCCCGCCACCCGGCCACCGTCTCCCAGTCCGTGTGGCACATCCACAGGCGGTCCTCGGCGCCGGCCTGGCGTGCCGCTGCGACCACCGACTCCGCCGCCGCCGTGTCCTTCACGTCGAGTGACAGCTCGAAGCCGGTACCGCAGGCGGCGTAGAGCTCGGGAAGGGTGAGGACGTGCCCCGGCAGGTCCGCCCGGTCCATGGTGGCGAACCGCCGCTTGCGCAGCCCGGCCCGCACCACACCGTCGTGGTCGAGCACCGGCAGGCCGTCCGCCGTGAGCCACACGTCGCTCTCGAGGCCGGTGGCGCCCAGGCGCAGGGCCAGGCGGAAGGCATCGAGGGTGTTCTCGGCGGCGTGGGCGCGGGCGCCGCGGTGGGCGAAGCCGATGGGCGGCCGGGGGACTGGCTCCATCCCCTCAACGTAGGAGAGGGCTAGGGGACCGGGGCCTCCACGACGGCGGGGGTGACGGTGAAGATGAACCGGCTGCCCACACCCAGCCTGCTCTCGCACCAGATGCGGCCGCCCATGGCCTCGATGATGCGCCGGCAGATGTACAGGCCGATGCCGAGTCCCCCGTGTGAGCGCGTCGACGAGCTGTCGAGCTGGTGGAACCGGGAGAAGAGGTGGGGGACGTCACCCGAGAAGATGCCCGGGCCGGAGTCCTCCACCGACACTTCGAGCCTGCCGTCCCGCTCGACCAGGCGCACCACCACCTCACCCGACGAGTGCTCCAGGGCGTTGTCGAGCAGGTGGCGGACGACCTGGCTGATGCGGTCCTCGTCCACCTCCGCGTGCACGGCGACGTCGGGCACGTCGACCGCCACCCGCCCGCCCGCCGTGCCGCGCAGAAGGTTGCACACGTCCACCGGGCGCACCTCGAGATGTGTCGACCGCTGCTCGATGGCCGACACGAACAGGAGGTCCTCGATCAGCCGCTCGAGGCGGGTCACGTTGGAGTCGACGGCGTTGAGGGCCTGGGCCCGCCGCTCGGGCGTGAGGGCGTCGCCTCGACGGAGAAGGGTCTTGAGGTAGCCCTTCATCACCGTGATGGGGGTGCGCAGCTCGTGGCCGATGACAGCCACGAAGTCTGCCTTGAGGGCATCGGTCTGGCGGGCGGTGGTCACGTCGTCGAGCACCAGCACCCGCCCGGTGACCCGGCCGTCCGCCCCCCGCACCCGGCGCACGGTGGCCCGGTAGACGTTGGCGTCGCCCGAGCCCACCACCACCTCGGCCGTTCCCTCCCGACCGGACATCAGCATCCGCTCGATGTCGGTGTGGCCGAGGCGGCCGGCGACCGGCTGTCCGCGCTCGAAGCGGCCGGCCAGGTGGAAGGCCTGGGCGGCCGCGCCGTTGACCTCCACCAGGTGGCCGTTGTCGTCCACCATCACCACCGGCTGCCCCACCGAGTGGGCCACCGACGACAGGCGGTGCTCCTGGTCGCCGACGGCCCGGTGCAGGTCGGCGGCCAGGAGGCAGACGGCCACCTGGCCGGCGAAGCGCTCCAGGACGGCCAGGCCGGCCGGCGCCGGCGCGGTGGGGAGGAGCAGGACGAGGCGGCCGAGCACCCGCCGGCCGGCGGCCAGGGGCAGACCCACGGCCACGTGGCCCAGGGGGGAGAGGGCGGCCACGACGGGTTCGTCGGGCCCGTCCACCCGCACGTCGGCGCCGGTCACGAGGGCGCGGAACCCGGGAAGCCCCGACGCCCGGCCCATGCGGTCGGCGTCGATGCCACGGAACTGCGAGACCCGCACCGGGCCGTCCCCGGAGAGGGCGCACAGGCTGCAGTCCACCCCGAACAGGTCGCGGGCGGCTTCGAGGATGCGGCCCGACATGGCCGATGCGTCCAGGTCGCGGGCGACCACGGCCAGGGACTCCAGGAGCTCGGGGAGGGCTTCGGGCGTGGCGGCCACGTGGCGCTTCATCACAGTGGCGGCGGCTGCTGCGAAGACGGGCAGGGCCGACCCGTCGAGCCGGTCCGGGGGACCGGTCACCACGAGGGCGCCGATCACCGCCTGGCCCGCCCGCAGGGGCTCTGCGGCCGTCAGGAGCCCGCTCTCACGGTCTCGCCGGCGCACGGGTCGGCCGTCCGTGACGGCCGACCGGCCTGTCTCGAGCGCGGCTGCGCTCAGGTGCCCGGCCACGACCGTGCAGTCGCCGCCGGCGAGTCGGAGGATGCCTCCGTCGTCGGCCCGGCTGGCGGCCACGGCCCCCGTCGCCGCCTCGCGCAGCAGCTTGTCCGGCTCGGCGCCGGCCGCCAGCCCGTTCAGCACGGATGTGAGGAGGACGTGCGACCGATCCACTGCTCACGTATCGACGGTCGCCCGCCGACCCTTGAATGCGCCGGAGGCGGCACGAGGATGGCCCCGAGATGACTAGTCCTGCGCTCGTCGGGGAACAAGAACGGAACCCTCAAGTCACACCGGAGTCCGAGCCGATGAAGTCCCCAAGCCAATGAGACAGCGACGAGATCGGAGGGAGGAGACGATGGCGATGATTCGGGCCAGCTGCCCTACATGTGGTGACGTCGAGCTGACGACGCGTGATGTCCGGGTGCTCTTGTGCTCCACCACCTACGAGAGCTCGTATGCGTTCCAGTGCCCGTCGTGCCGGGTGGCGGTGGCGAAGCCGGCCGAGGCCCGCGTCGTCGACGTGCTGCTGGCCGCGGGCATCTCCCTGTCGGTGTGGCACATGCCGGCCGAGCTGGACGAGGCCAAGACCGGCGAGCCCATCACCTACGACGACCTGCTGGAGTTCCACTTCCAGCTGGGCAGCGGCGCCGATCTCGACACCCTCCTGGCCGGCGGCACCGCCCGATGGCTGGAGAACGCCGGTCCCCAGGACGTAGTGTGACTGGCCCGGGAGGTCAGTCCATGAACAACTCACAGGTGCGGCATCACGAAGGGATGACGCAGCTGTGACCGGCATCCTCTTCTTCCTGCCGCTCGTGCTCACCGCCATCACCCTGGCGGCGGTCGGTCGGGCATTCGCGCAGGTGGCCGACGAGGCCGACCAGCTACGCACGGCGGTGGCCCGGGTCTCCTCCCTTCGCCCCGTGGTGACAGAGATCTCCGCAGGCGCCCGCCAGCTCAGCGCGGGTGTCGCCCGCCTGGGCCGTTAGCCCGCACCGGCCCACCCTTCTTCCCGGCTTACACTCGTCGCGTGGGGAGCATCGGGCCGGCCGAGATCTTCGTCGTGTTGATCGTGGCGCTCATCGTCCTCGGGCCGAATCGCCTTCCCGACGCGGCCCGCTCGGTGGGCAAGGCGATGGCCGAGCTCCGGAGGATGACGTCGGGCGTCCAGGCCGAGGTGCGCGACGCCTTCGCTGAGCCGCCCACCTACCCGACGCCGCCGCCTGCAACGACCGATCCGCCGTCGCCGGCTGCAGCCCCGCGCCGGCTCCCTGATCAGCCGGAGCCCCTCGTCGTCCGCGAACCCGACCCGCCGCCGTCGGCCTGAGCCGGGTCCAGAGCACGGCGAGGCATCACCATCGCGAGCCTGGTGAAGAGGAAACGACGGGAGCCGGCGCGCTCGCCCGATCACATGTCGCTCATCGACCACCTGTCGGAGCTCCGGCACCGGCTGGTGGTCTCGGCCGTGGCCATCGGCGTCGGTGCCATCGTGGCCTTCGTCTTCTACGACCAGATCCTGGCCTTCCTCATCAAGCCGTACTGCGACACCCTGCCCGCCGGCCGCAAGTGCACGCTGTTCATCACCGATCCCCTGGAGGGCTTCGCCACCCGCCTGAAGGTCGCCACGTGGGCCGGATTCCTGCTGTCGTCGCCGGTCGTCCTGTGGCAGTTCTGGCGGTTCATCACGCCGGGCCTCAACCCGAACGAGAAGCGTTACGCGGTGCCGTTCGTCGGCTCGTCGGTGATCCTGTTCTGCTTGGGCGCCGTGCTCGCCCGGCTCACCTTCCCGAAGGCCCTCGACTTCCTGCTGTCGGTGGGCGGCAACGACCTGGAGGCGATCCTCAGCCCGTCCAAGTACCTCCGCCTCGTGATCCTGGTGGCCCTGGCCTTCGGGGTGGCGTTCCTGTTCCCCGTGCTGCTGGTGTTCCTCCAGCTGGCCGGCATCCTCAGCAGCCGAAAGCTGTCCTCGTGGCGGCGCCAGGCGCTGGTGGGGATCTTCGTCGTCGCCGCCGTGATCACGCCCAGCCAGGACCCCTACTCCCTGTTCGCCATGGCCGGCCCGATGTACATCTTCTACGAGGCGTCGATCGTCATCGGCAAGGCGCTCAAGAAGTAGGTCGGGACAGGTGAGCGGGGTGCGGGAGCGCTTCCTCGCCGGCCTGGGATTCGACGCCGATCCGTTCCAGCTGCGGGCCATCGACGCCCTCGACGCCGGCCGGTCGGTGCTCGTGGCGGCGCCCACCGGCTCGGGTAAGACGGTGGTGGCCGAGTACGCCATCGCCAAGGCGCTGGCCGAGGGGCGCAAGGCGTTCTACACCACGCCGCTAAAGGCCCTCTCGAACCAGAAGTACGGCGACCTGGTTCGGGCCCACGGCCCCCACCGGGTGGGCCTGCTCACCGGCGACAACGCCATCAACGGGGACGCACCGGTGGTGGTGATGACGACCGAGGTGTTGCGCAACATGATCTACGCCGGCTCGCCGGCCCTCGATGGGCTGCGCTACGTGGTGCTCGACGAGGTGCACTACCTCCAGAACCCCTACCGGGGCGCGGTCTGGGAGGAGGTCATCGTCCACACGCCGCCCGAGGTCGACCTGGTGTGCCTGTCGGCCACCGTCTCCAACGCCGAGGAGTTCGCCGACTGGGTCGAGACGGTGCGGGGCGCCACCACCGCCGTCATCGAGGAGCGCCGGCCGGTGGAGCTGGACCACCTGTACCTGGTGGGGGACCGCTCCTCCGAGCGCCTCCACCTGCTGCCCACGTTCGTGGACGGCACCCCCAACCCCGAGGCGGCCGCCCTCGACAACGTTGCCCTGCGCCAGCGCGACGCCCGGGGCCGCCCCGGGCGGGGCCGGTTCTCCACGCCACGGCGGCCGGACACGGTGGAGCGCCTCTTCGAGGAGGACATGCTCCCGGCGATCGTGTTCATCTTCAGCCGGGCGGCCTGTGACGACGCCGTGCGCCAGTGCATCGACGACGGGCTGCGCCTGACCACGCCCGAGGACCGGGCTGCCATCCGGGCCATCGCCGAGGCGAAGGTGGCGTCGCTGTCCGCCGCCGACCTGGAGGTGCTCGGGTACCAGTCGTGGCTCGGTGGCATGGAGAACGGGTTCGCCGCCCACCATGCGGGCCTCGTGCCGCCGTTCAAGGAGGCGGTCGAGGCGTGCTTCTCGGCCGCCCTGGTGAAGGTCGTGTTCGCCACCGAGACGCTTTCGCTCGGCATCAACATGCCCGCCCGATCGGTGGTGATCGAGAAGCTGACGAAGTTCACGGGGGAGCGCCACGAGCCGCTCACGCCGGGGGAGTACACCCAGTTCACCGGCCGGGCGGGGCGCCGGGGGATCGATGACGCGGGCTACGCCGTCGTGCTGTGGTCGCCCTTCGTGCCCTTCGACCAGGTGGCGGGCCTGGCCTCGACGCGCACCTACGCGCTGTCGTCGTCGTTCAGGCCCACATACAACATGGCGGCCAACCTGGTGCGGCGGTACCCGGCCGACGTCGCCCACCATCTACTCAACCTCAGCTTCGCCCAGTACCGGGCCGACGCCGACGTGGTGCGCCTGGAGGCGCAACTGGAGCGCAACGGGCACGCCCTGGACGAGGCCAGGCAACGGGCCACCTGCCACCTCGGCGACGTTGCCGAGTACCGCCGCTCGCAGCGCTCGGCCGTCCCGCCGTCGGATGCCGAGGTGGCCGAGGCGCTGGCCAAGGTGCGCCCGGGCGACGTGCTGGTGGTGCCGGGGGGGAAGTCGGGCGGGCGGGTGGCGGTGCTGGCCACGTCGCAGCGGCGGGGGGCCGACGTGCGGGTCACCGCGCTTACCCCGGACCGCCGCAAGGTCACCCTGTCGCCGCGTGACTTCCGGTCGCCGCCCCGCCCCCGGGCCCGGGTGACGCTGCCGGTGCCCTACGCGCCCACCAGCCGCACGTTCCAGCGCTCGGTGGCCCAGGCCCTCACCAAGGCCCGCCTCAGGCACGACGCCCCGACGGACAGGCCCGCCGGCCGCCGCCACCCGATGGCCGCCTGCCCCGATGCCCGGGCCCACCTGCGCGCAGCCGAGCGGGTCGAGCGGCTGGAGGGGGAGGCGGCCTGGCTGGAGGGGAAGATCCGGGGACGCACCGAGAGCCTGGCCCGCCAGTTCGACCGGGTGCTGCGGGTGCTCGAGGCGTGGGGCTACGTCGAGGGCTGGGCCCTCACCGACGCCGGGCACCGGCTGGCCCGGGTGTACCACGAGTGCGACCTCCTCATCGCCGAGGTCGTGGGGTCGGGCCTGTTCGACGGGCTCGACGCCCCCGCCGTCGCCGGGCTGGCGTCGGCCTTCACCTACGAACACCGCCGCCCCGGCCCGCCACCCGCCCCGCGCTTCCCCACGACCGAGCTGCGGCGGCGGTGGCAGGCGGTGGAGAACCTGGCCAAGGCACTCAACGGTGCGGAGAAGGAGGCGGGCCTCCCCCTTACCCGCTCCCCCGACTCCGGCTTCATGGTCCTGGCGTCGGCGTGGGCTTCCGGGAAGGATCTGGAGGACGTGATGGCGGGCGACGACATGTCGGGCGGCGACTTCGTGCGCAACGTCAAGCAGCTCATCGACCTGCTGCGCCAGGTGGGCGACGCCTCAGCGGTGCCGGCCACGTCGGCCGCGGCCAGGAAGGCGGCCGACCACCTCTTCCGGGGCGTGGTAGCCGCCTCGTCGGTCGTCGGCGCCGGCTCGGCGACGGCGCCGGCAGGGGGGACGGCCGGCCCGCAGCCTCCGCCCGCGCCGTGACCGAGGCGGCGGGAGGAGCCCGCTGGTGGCGGTGGTTCCGGCTTCCCGTTTCGGCGGTGGAGCGGTGACGATCGAGAAGGGCAGGGCGTGGGGGGCGCCGGGAGCGCTGCCCGAGGGCGGTGTGGTCGTGCGCAGCGACGCCGAGGCCCGGGCCGTCCTGGAGGAGGCCAGGCGGGCGGGCCGGCCGTTCCCGGCCCTGGGCCTGCTGGGGGGTGACCTGTGCCGCACCCTCGGGGGCACCGGCGACGAGGCCCGGTTGCGGTCGGCCCAGGCGGTCACCTTCCCGGTGGACCTGGGCGAGGCGCTGGTGGACGGCCGCCACTTCCTCTTCGTGGCCCACCTGGTGGCGCGCGACCGGCTCTGGCGGCACAGCTTCGTGGCCATGAACGCCCAGTGGCTGGGGGAGTGGAACCTGGGGCCCCGGGCCCACCCGGGCGACGCCAAGCTCGACACCTACCAGTCCGCCCTCACCCTGTCGGACCTGCCCAAGGTGCGGGCCCGCCTTCACCACGGCGCCCATCTGCCCCATCCGCGCATCACCGAGCGCAGGCGCCCGGCCGTGCAGGTCGACCTGGCGCGCCCGCTGGACGTACGCGTGGACGGCGTGGCCGTCGGACGGGGGAGAACCCTGTCTGTGCGGGTCGAGCCCGACGCCCTGACCGTGGTGATCTAGGCGCGGCGGGAGCGGTGGGGCGCCGTCATCGGGGTCAGCTTGGGACGGGGAGCGCCGGCGCTCAAGCAGGCGCCTCGACCGGCGCACTACCTTCCTAGGTCCGGGCTGCCTCCGAGGTGCCGGCGCCGCGGCGACGGTCGGCGCGTCGTCTGCCGGGCGGGGTGCGCTTTCGCTGATACATGGCGCGGTCCGCCGCATCCACGAGGTCCTCGATCGA